>ERZ859776.547-NODE-547-length-17760-cov-2.490991_pt1 | contig 17760 bp, 17 predicted proteins | sample MGYA00509987_ERZ859776 | MGnify/ENA primary metagenome ERZ859776 (study PRJEB30046, sample SAMN00715146) | human gut metagenome | study: EMG produced TPA metagenomics assembly of the A metagenome-wide association study of gut microbiota in type 2... | reverse complement strand
TAGTACATATATCTCAGGTTAGTGGCGTTTTTTGAAAGGTAAATGTCAGTGCAGTTGTGCCGGTATACTCACGAAAATATTAATACCTTATCAGTATAGAAATTGTTTTAAGCGGTGTTGGCGATATATTTCATAATACTGCAAAAACTCAAGCAGCGCAACGGTGAAATGAGAGCGGCGGTTATTTTGAAAAGGACTAACCGAAACTTTTGGTTTCTCTTTTTAACGTTTATTACCGCCGGTAACGAAAGTCAGGCAAAGCTCAATCAAATAGAACGGCGAATTTGATGCGGCACATTGCCGCCCGACAGCTTATCTTCTAATCATTGCTTTGTTTATTCCCGACTGTTTTACTAACCTCAATAACGCACCGACCTTTAAAAAGGTCGGAATTTGAAGCGGGTCACAGCCGCATATTATCTGGCAATCATTGCTTTGTTTATTCCCGACCGTTTTACTAACCTCAATAATGCACCAACCTTTAAAAAGGTCGGAATTTGATGCGGGTCACAGCCGACAGCTTGTCTGCTAATCATTGCTTTGTTTATTCCCGACCGTTTTGCTAACCTCAATAACGCACCAACCTTTAAAAAGGTCGGAATTTGAAGCGGGTCACACCCGTTCGTTGTGGAAGGGTCTGCGTTTGTTTTCAAGAACGACCTTGACGATTGCAGAGTATATATCCTTTCGGGCATAGCTGCAATAGCCGTCTACTACCGAACGCTCCTCATCCTGTGTTACCGTTACTATTTTTACGGGAACAAGGTCAAGCACCTTTTCGGATATTATCCGCTTGCATTTTTCGCAGTGACAGGTGTTGAAGCGTCTTAACGCATCGTCAAGTATCTCGTCAATGATTATGCGGTTTATGTCTATCGTTATCTGTCCTGTGTGACGTGTTACGCTTTTAACCGTCTGCTGTGGCTCATCGTCCTCGGGGATATGGAGTATCGGGTTATGCTTTGTGTGAGATTTAGGAGCGGATGTGCCTCGCTTTGACTGTGTATAGTTACGCAGTTTGTCCTCTACGGTGCCTTCGGCAAGCGATTTCTTCTCTCTTTCCTGCTCGGCAGGCGGTAAGAACGGATTGACACCTGATGGTTTTGCGTTTATAAGATTCATTACCTGTCTTGTCTTGCTTGATTTATATTCTTCTGCCACAGGAGGCGCTCCTTTCGTGAATTACTGTTTCTTTGACGGTCTGCGGACGGGACGTTTGCTGTCCTTTCTCTGCGATTTTTTCATCGGCACACCGGTCACTTCGTTGATAAGACTGCGGTATTCTGCGGTCGCCTTGGAGCGTGGGGCATATTCCATTATTGAAATGCCGTGTGCAGGGGCTTCCGCAAGGGAAACGTTTGTGCTTATCCTTGAACTGAGTATCTTTGTGCCAAGCTGTTCGGCTATCATTCCGGCAAGCTCCTCAACTTCTTTTGTAAGCACAAGTCGGGGATTGTATTTATTAAGCAATATGCCTGTAATCTCCAGATCCTTGTTGTAATATTTCTTTACGGCGAAAATCGTTTCTTTAAGCTGTGCTATTCCCTGCAGGCTGAGTATCTCGGCTATCATCGGAATAATCAGCTTGTCCGCCGCAGTATATGCGTTTATTGTGAGGATGGAAAGCGCAGGAGGGGTGTCTATCATTATGTAATCATAATCGTCCATAACATCAGACAGTGCCTCTCTGAGAAGGTACTCTCTGCCAACACCTGTAAGCTCAAGCTCACAGCCCGACAACAGTATGTTTGCGGGGATAACATCGCAGTTATCCGTGCATTGTATTGCCTCTTTTACGGTGCAGTTTCCCTTGAATACATCGTACATAGTATAGCTTTCTTCTGCGTCAGCGCCAAGGCTGAAGCTGAGATTTCCCTGCGGATCGAGGTCTATTGCAAGAACGCTCTTACCGCTTTCGGTTAGTCCTCCGCAGAATGCGGCGCAGGTCGTGGTTTTGCCGACACCGCCCTTCTGATTTGTTATCGCTATAACAACTGCCATACAGTGTATCCTCTCTTTGCCTTATCGGGTTAAATTTTAGATTTTCAAATTATTTACAGATAAAAGCAATCATACCCGCCGAAAAAGCGGGTATGAATATTTCTGATTACTTTAATTACAATGTGTGCTGAAGATCTTCCATCTCTGAATCTTCGGGCTGATAGATGTGGTAGTTTGCCTTACCGTTCTTCTTTACGAAGTACATAGCCTCGTCAGCGGCGGCTACTACCTTGTTGCTGTCATCGCCATGTTCGGGGTAGAACGCTATACCGATACTTGCCTTTACATTTATCGAAACGTTAGCAAGCTCTGAATGATAGCCTTCATAAAGCTCATCAATAAGGTCAAGCGACAGGCTCTCTATCTCCTCGATCTGCTTGGGATCGGTGATACAAAGAACAAACTCGTCACCGCCGAAACGTCCTGCGAATCCGCTACCCTTTACACGCTGTTTGATACAGCCGGCAACATACTTGATAACCTCGTCACCTACGGAATGTCCGAAACGGTCGTTTATGAACTTGAAGTCGTCAACGTCTATAAAGAGTACCGCAACCTTTGAGTGTGCGCTACGCTCAATCTCGCTCTTAAGCTCACGCTCAAATGTGCTTCTGTTGTAAAGCTGTGATAAGAAGTCGTAGCTTGCACGCTCGGAAAGCTGAAGCTCAAGCTTCTTTTCGCTGTCTATGTCGGTTACGACACCGATAACACGGAGCGGTTCGCCAAGACGGTCGGTAACGCAGAGCGCACGGATAGAGAACCATAACAGGCTTCCGTTTTTTGTGGTCATCTGATACTCGCCGCTGTGACCTGTTCTGTTCTTGAGCAGTGTGCTTATATCACGCTTATAGATTTCGGCATAGTCCTCCGTCATTATCTTATCAAGGAACTTACCGTTTGCAAGCTGAGCTTCTGACGGGTCTATGTCGAACTTCTCCTTGAAGTTATCCGAAACGTACATTGTTTCCTTGTGGAAATCCCACTCGAACAGCATATTGTCCGAAATGTCCGAAATCGTTCTGTGAAGCTCCTCAGACATACTTACGTCATCGAGCATATTGTTGAACAGCTCGGAAATATCCTTGAACTCATTGTGTGTCTTTATATCAAGACGCTTGTCACGGTCGCCCTCCTGTATCTCACGGGCAACCTTTACCATCTCGTTCATCGGGTTTACGATAGACTTTGTGATAAGAATACCGAGAAGTGCGCATATAACAGCAAGAGCCACCATAACACCGAGCGATATTGCAAGAGGAACTGTAATCTGCGACATTGCCATATTTGCAGGGTAAACGCTTACCCACTTCCAGTTTGACGTGGACGCACCTGTGAAATAATTGTAGCAGCCGAGCTTACCGCCTGCGTTATAGTCAACGTTATTTTCAGCCGATGTGGGCTTAGTTGTGGACTTCATAACATCTATTATTCCGCTGTCGGAAATATCATCTATCTTCTGTACGGCGGTACCCTCGTAATTCAGCACGCATCCTGTGCCGTCGGTTACGGAAAGATAGCCCTTGCCTTCGCCGTATGACGACTTAGACAGTATTTCGCTTATCTTTGAAAGGTCGATAATCTCTATGGCGAATCCGTCGATATTGTTAAGACCGTCCGCATCTATGCTCTTTGCAACGTAGAACACGCTTGTTTCGTAGTCCTCGTTATTCATATAGATCTTTGAAATCTTTGTCGAGCCTTCGGAATAGCCCTCAAGCTCCTCGAAGCCGAAGAAGCTCTCCTTCATGCCCTGTATATCCTCATATTCGTAAACGATATTGCCGGAGGAGTCGGTTATCACAAGGTTCTTGAAGCCGCTGTTTCTGTCAGCGATATTCTCGGCAATGAGAGAAAGCATTGACTTTGCGTCATCGCCCTGACCGCTCTGTGCAAGCGTTCCTGCAGGCCTGCTTAATGAAAGATAAGCAACATCGGATATACACTCGTTTATGTACTGATTGATTATCTCCTGCTGAGCCGCACCTGCCGCTCTTGCGAACTGGCTTACCGAATTTGCGGCAAAGCCCGTCATACTGAAATATCCCACTATGCCGACTATCAGCATCGGTATTACGGCGAAAGCCGTAGTGAGTATGCGTAAAGTCGTTTTAATCTTTAATGACTGCATTTTATAAAACCTCCGAAACCCTTAAATTCAATATCAATCAACCGTTTCACATTTTTATGTTAAATTCTGTCAAAACATATCACGTTTTTCACGTTCCTTCTGCAGCATTTCAAACTGCAGCTTGTAGATATATCTTGAAATAGTTTCTTCCTGCGAATGAGAAACACCGATAAAGCGGCAACCGTAGCCTGTATCGGTTTCCTGCGAATCTATCGCCTGTTCTCTCAGCACCTCCGCATTAAGTTCAAGGCGTGAGCCGGACAGATTGATTATCATCAGCAATTTGTCGCCTTTAGCGAAATGCCTGCGTGTGTCTGTGCAGATGAAAAATACTCCGCCGACGTTTATATCCTTGATGTATATTTCGGCAGGCGGATCAAGCGGGGTGGGCTTGTCGTCGCCCTCCTGCATTCTGAGCGTTATAAACGCTCTTTCATTCGTTTTTATCTTGAAATATCTTCTGCGCTCTTCAAGAAGCTCCGCCTTGTCGGGTCTTAATATCACATTAAGCTGGCGGTCGGTCGATACGGATACGTTCGTCTTGTATCTGTAGCGGTCGCCGTCACGCATACGGGCAATGACGTAAACATACTGAGATGTGTCGATCTCGGGCATTCTCCGTCCCTTTATCATCAGCATATTGTCGATAATATTATCGTTAAGGTCATACATTATCGGAAAGTCGAAGTTGCTCTCGGTGTACATCAGCCGCTCACCGTCAAGCGAGGTTATCTCAAAAGAAGTAAAGTCTTCTTTCTTATAGCTCAAAAAGCACAACTCCCCTTTCCTTAAGACACGGGGAAAAGGCATTACAGCCGCACCCAACACGCCTATATTATCATTTATCATTAAGTATACAATAAATTGAACAATAAATCAAGCAGAATCGGCAGTTTTTTAGTCGGTTTTTAAAAATTCTGCGAATTGTTTAAAAAGTACAGCTTGTTTTTATACAAATTAATTAAGAAAAGTTCGTTGACTTTTGTAAGGCGGCTATAATATAATTAGTATAAGCAGAAGTTTGTCGTAAGGGAGGTGCGGTAGCGGAATGTTGTTCCGCAGGGTCTATGCAGAATTTTTTTCACGCCGACACATCAAAAGCACGCACTGTCTGCGAGAAAGCAAGCGTAGCTGTTGGAGCTGTGCTTGCGCTCCCGGCGCTTCTGAGCCTTATGTCGCTGATAATACAGACAAGAAATTGGCGTACGGAGGGATTTCTCGCTGCAGGACTTGCTATTCCTGCGATATGCGTTGCCGTGTGGCTTGCGTTCACCTTTCTTTTGTTCTTTATATGCGAAACACGGTCAAGACGTATAAAACGATGCACCTACTTCGAGATACAGAAATCCGCCGCAATTCTCAGCAGGTACGGCGGAAAAATATCGGCGGACACGGGCGGGATACAACGCAGGCTGTATATAATACCGTATGACGAGATGAAGCTGTCTGTGAAAAAAGGCAGGCTTGTCTTTACGGGGAAAATCAGGTGCTACGAGGGCGATTCTGACCGTCTGGGGTACCACATAAGGCAGGGCAAGCCTGAATTTGACAGCTGGTGGCTTAATGAAAACGGCTTCAGGGAAATATCCTCGCTGACGCTTCCGCATTGCTTTCCAAAGCAGAAAACGATTTTCAGACACTGCTCGCTCGCTCAGAAGCGGTATCTGCTAAGGTGCGAGAAAAAGAAAGCCGCCGAAACAAAGCCCGTTTCAAGACCGAAAACAAGAATGGTCTACAGACAGGCAAGGAAAAGAACGTTTACCGAGCTTCCCACATTCGACAGGAAGTGGTAGTTTATACGATTGTGCAGTCTGACTAAAAAATACAGCTGTTGCATATTGTCAGTCACCGCTTTTAGAGAATCGTACAAAAATCAACAGATTTTTCCTACCAGCCTTGCAAAACGGTAAAAAATGTTGTATAATATACAATTGAGTTGTTAGAACTGTAACTCGAAATTTGTTAAAATCGCACCAAAAACCATATAATGTTAACATAACTTAAGGTGGTTTTCTACATATTGTAACTTTGTTACACCAAAATACAAAATACGGAAATCGTTCATCGTATTAACCGTTTATGACACGGGGAACATTTCCTGAGAAGGACCGGCTTGAAAAGGAGGATATATGGCACTTTTCAACACAAACGCTTTTCGCATTACCGAACAGGGTCTGTCTGTTCTGTGGCAGAAGCAACAGATAATCGCACAGAATATAGCAAACCAGGATACGCCCGGATATAACTGCAAGTATCTTGATTTTTACGCTGTACTCAAGGACAGGATGGAAAGCACGAGCGTTGTCGGAGGTAAGGCGAAGGAAGGCTCAAAGCAGGTCGAGCTTGCTACCAGAGTGTACGAGGACACTGCGACCAACACTCAGCCGGACGGCAACAATGTAGACGTTGATTCACAGTCAAACGAGCTTGCGAAGGTACAGCTTCACTATCAGGCTCTCAAGAACCAGATGAACGGAGAGTTCACAAGACTGCGTTCGGCAATGAAAACGTAATTTTAGGCAATACCGCACAATTAACGGCTATCGCCTTAAAGCAGACGCTTTAAAATAATGGATTATATACAGTGAAACGGATTTCAACGCTTTTTTGACATACAGAAAGGAGTTTTTTGCATGGCATTTTTAAGCTCGCTTAATATAGCCGCATCGGGCATGGCAGCGGAAAGACTGCGTCTTGATGTAATTTCGCAGAATGTTGCGAACGCAAAAACCACCAGAACGGAGGACGGTACGCCGTACAGAAGGCAGGTCGTACTGTTCAGCGAAAACAAGGGTTTCAACTCTGTGCTTGAGGAAACTATAGCAAAGAGGAAAGAAAAAATAGCAGGGGGAGTGCCTGCGAATACTGTTTCTGCGACTAAAAACAAGGGCGTTCTTGTTACCGAGATAGTCGAGGACGAAACACCGCTCACACCGGTCTATGACCCTACACATCCCGACGCAGACGAGAACGGCTATTACTATCTGCCGAACGTTGACGTGGCGGAGGAAGAGATGGACGCTATGGCGGCTACACGTTCGTATGAAGCCAACCTTGCTGTGCTGAACGCTGTGAAATCAATGGCGCAGACAGCACTCAGCATAGGAAACAACTAACGATACCCGAAAGGAACTGATATAAATGTTTATAGTACCGCTTACAAGCAGTATCACCCCTATGGAAACGATGAGTCAGAAAAAGCAGACCGAAAGCACAGATGACGGCGAAGCAACGTTCTTTGATGTTTTTGAGTCGCTTGTAAAGAACGTCAAGGAAACCGATGCACAGGTACAGAAGGATTCGATAGACCTTATGCTCGGCGATGTGGACGATCTTGCGCAGATACAGGTAAATCTCGAAAAGGCGGCTACCGCTGTTGATCTGCTTGTTACTGTCAAGAACAAGGCTGTTGACGCATACAACGAGATAATGCGTATGACCGTCTGATCAATACTGATCTACACTTCAAGGGAAGGATACATATATAGATGAAGGATAAGCTCTCCGCTTTCTGGCGCGGATTCAAAGATAAATGGAGCTCGCTTGCGAAAAATCTGCGGATATTCATAATAACTGCGGTATCGGTAGTAATAGTTGCCGCAATAGTGCTTGCGATAGTGCTTAATCAGAAGGGATATACGGCTATTTATACCGGACTTGACAGTGAGGAAAGCTCGCAGGTCGTTTCGGCTATAAACGAGCTTGGAATAACGGACGTAAAAATGGGTACGGACGGCAGTATCTCTGTACCGAGCGACCAGGCGGATAATGTCAGAATGCAGCTGAGCATACAGGGATACCCCAAGTCAACGTTCAACTTTGACGTATGGAACAGCGGCATAGGTATATGGTCGACCGACACCGAAAAGAAGGTACTTCAGATACAGCAGTTACAGACGCATCTTATGAAAGCCATCAACACCATAAGTGCGGTCAAGAACTCTTATGTTATAATCACTATGCCGGAGAACAGCAATTATGTTATCTCCACGGACAGCGAAGAACCGAGAGTCAGCGTAAAGCTCGATCTGAAAAACGGCGCACAGCTTACGAGCGATCAGGTTGAAGGTATCTATGCACTGGTGCTGAACTCTTTGCCGGGTCTTGAGCGTGAAAACATATCAATACTCGACTCGGACGGCAAGCTGCTCAGCGGTGAGAACACGACCGTTGAGGAGGACGTGCTGTACCAGTCAAGGCTGAACTTCCAGGAGCAGATGCAGAGCCTGCTCAAGAGCCAGCTCAACGACACGCTGAAAAAGCTGTACAAGGACTACACTATAAACGTAAACGTAAAGCTCAATTATGATAACTCAAAGTCGGAATATACCATCTACACGCCGTCTGTAGCAGAGGACGGTACGTCAGGCGGTATGATAGAAAGCTCCACAAAGAACGAGGGCTGGGGCGGAATAGGCTCGCTGTCGGGCGTTGTAGGCACAACAAGCAACAGCGACATTTCACCGAACTATCCGACTATCACGGGCGACGATGATAACCAATATTACTATCAGAACAGCATTACCGTAAAGCGTCTTGTAAACACCGAGATAAGACAGCTTGAAAAGAACGGCTATTCGGTAGATAAAATAACGGCGGCTGTAACTGTAGATCAGATCAATATGCTTGAAGCGGATAAGGAACAGCTCCGTGAAGTAATTGCGTTTGCTATCGGCGCAAATGTTGCAAATGTTACGGTTGCAAACTACCCGTTTGTTATAAACGGCAACAACGGCACTAACGGCAACGGCAATACGATAAACAGAGGCGGAAGCGTTGACTGGACGGTTTATATCATACTCCTGCTCGGACTTCTTGTGCTTGCACTGCTTATCGTAGCTATCCTTACAAGCAACGCAAAGAAGAAGAAACGTGCAAAAGCAAGAGCCAAGGCGGCGGCCGCACAGGCAGCGGCGGCACAGGCGGCGCAGGAATCAGCCGCTCTCAGCTTTGAGCCTCAGCCTCAGCCGGACGAAGAATTCAACATACAGCACCTTGACGACTATGACGACGAGTCAAAGAGTGCGGTTCTCAAGAAGGAAATCAAGGATTTCTCACGCACAAATCCCGATGTCGTTGCCCAGCTCATACGTTCTATGATGAAAAACGGCGAATGATATTGACAGCATAAAGGAAGGATATATATGGAGGCACTCACAAGCGCACAAAAGGCGGCGATAATCATAAGCTCTATCGGTACGGAAAATGCGTCCGAGGTATTCAAGCACTTCTCCGACGAGGAGGTAGAGCAGATTACGCTTGAAATAGCAAGAATGAACTACTACCCTATGGAAGTGGTGGACAGCGTTCTTAACGAGTTCTATGAGCTTTGCCTTACCCAGAAGGTAATATCCGAGGGTGGTGTGGAGTATGCCCGTGACATACTTGAAAAGGCATTCGGTCCGCAGACGGCACAGGCGCTGTTTGAAAAGATAACAAAGCAGTTCCAGACAAAAGCGTTTGCATTTGTCCGCAAGGCAGACTATAAAAACCTGCTTGCAATGGTACAAAACGAGCATCCGCAGACAATAGCACTGATACTTTCTTACGCAAGGAGCGATCAGGCATCGGCAATTTTAAGCGAACTGCCCAAGAAAACAAGGATAGATGTAGTCGAGCGTATGGCTAAGATGGACAGGGCATCGCCAGATGTCGTAAAGTCTATAGAACGCACGCTTGAAAAGAAGTTTGACAATCTTGTTACCGCCGACACCACAGAGGTCGGAGGTATAGACTATGTTGCGGAGGTCATGAACAACGTAGACCGTGCAACAGAAAAATACATATTCGACGAACTGACGCTGAGAGATCCGAAGCTGGCAGACGATATACGCTCAAAGATGTTCGTATTCGAGGATATAGTAACTCTCGACAATATGGCTATACAGGCGTTTATACCGGAGGTCGATTCAAAGGATCTTGCGGTTGCTATCAAGGGCTCTACTCCCGAGGTTGCAGAGTGCATCTATGCAAATATGTCTACCCGTATGCGTGAAAGTGTACAGACAGACGTTGAGTATCTTCACAATGTCCGTATGCGTGATGTTGAGGAGGCTCAGCAGAGAATCGTATCCATCATACGCAGACTTGAGGACGAGGGTACTCTCGTTATCTCAAAGGGCAACAAGGAAGACGAAATCATCGCATAATACGAAAGCGAGGAATATATTTTGGCAGGCGTATTCAAGGCGGGTCGGGGCGGTTATTATCCCGTACAGCCTACAACAGATACAGTTGTTATCGACAACTCAATAAAGGTAAAGCCTGTCGCACCGCAAGCTCCCTTGCAGGAAACAGTGACGGCCGACACCGCAGAAAATACGGCGGTCGCCGATGAAGCATCGGCAAAGCACAGGCAGGAGCTTGAGCAGGAAAAAGAGAAGATAACAAGCTATTATCGTGAGCAGGGTGAAAAGGCACTTGCCGATGCCCGTGAAAAAGCACAGAGAATACTCAGTGAAACCGAACAGCAGGCGCAGGATTATGCCGCACAAGCAAAGGCACAGGCTGAGGCAATCTTTGAAAAAAGCAGGTCGGACGGCTTTGCGAAGGGTCACGAGGACGGATATGCCGCAGGACTTGACAAATGCCGTGATATGCTCTCGGAGCTGAAAAGGCTCAGCGAGCAGATGGTAAGCGACAAGGCGGAGCTTTTTGACAGCTACGAGGTCGAGATATTCGACACGGTAATGGAGATAGTAAACCGCATAACGCTGAACTCTCTCGGTCAGAAGGACAAGGCGGTCGTCAAGAAAACGATAAAGGAAGCGGGAAAGAGCTTCCGTGGCAGTGAATATGTAAAGCTGACCTTATCAAAGACCGATGTCAGCGAGGAGATGGCGGCTGATACCGACTATTTCAAGAAACTGTTCACAAATGTAAAGAACGTGGAGGTAGAGGTGCTTAAAGACGCACCGAGCGGTACTGTTATAATTGACAACGGCAGTGAAATTACCGACGCCGGAATACAGACACAGCTCAAGATGATAGAGGAGCTGGGCAGAGGAAAGTACCGCAGAGCGCCGTCAAGGAAAAAAGCCGAGAAGCAGGAAGAAACTGCGGCACAGGCAGAAACCGACAATGACGGCGGCGAAGAACAAAGCGAATAACTCCCTTATTTGAAAGGACTTTAACATGGATCTCGGCGGATTTCTGACAGAACTCAGAACTACCGATACATATAAGTATCTGGGTAAAATTGAAAAGATAGTCGGAATGACGATCGAGGCGAGCGGACCGCTGTGCAGTATAGGCGATGTGTGCCGTATCTACACAAAGGATATGAAGTCGCATATCCCTGCCGAAGTGGTGGGATTCAACGAGCATAAGGTACTGCTTATGCCGTATACCGACCTTGAGGGCATAGGGCCCGGCAGTATAGTTGACAACACAGGCGACAAGCTGAATGTAAGAGTCGGCGACAAGCTGATAGGAAGAATAATCGACGCACTGGGAAATCCGCTTGACGACGGAGAGCCGATTGAATATACAGACACCGTGCCTATAGCGGGCATTCCTGTAAATCCGCTCACCAGACCGAAGATACATGAGCCTATAGAGCTTGGCGTAAAGGCGATCGACGGACTTCTCACAATGGGCAAGGGGCAGAGAATGGGTATCTTTGCAGGCTCTGGTGTAGGTAAGTCAACGCTTATGGGTATGATCGCACGAAAGGTAAAGGCCGATCTCAACGTTATAGCGCTTGTAGGCGAGCGTGGTAGAGAGGTAAGAGAATTTATAGAAAACGACCTCGGAGAAGAAGGTATGGCAAGGTCGGTCGTTGTTGTCGCAACATCGGATCAGCCTGCGATGATGAGAAATAAATGTCCTATGACGGCTACGGCTATTGCAGAATATTTCTGCTCTCAGGGCAAGGACGTTCTGCTGATGATGGATAATCTTACACGTTTTGCTATGGCACAGCGTGAGATAGGTCTTTCGACAGGCGAACCTCCCGTTGCAAGAGGCTATACCCCGTCAATATACGCCGCAATGCCGAAGCTGCTCGAAAGGGCGGGAAACTTCGAAAAGGGCAGTATAACGGGAATTTATGCTGTGCTTGTTGAGGGTGACGATACAAACGAGCCTATATCGGATACCGTAAGAGGTATAATTGACGGACATATAGTGCTGAGCCGTAAGATAGCGGCGCAGAACCATTATCCTGCAATTGACATACTGCCGAGCATCTCACGTCTTATGTCGGCAATTGCAGACCCGGAGCATAATAAAGCGGCAGGAAAGCTGAGAAATCTGCTTGCGCTTTACAACAACAACGCAGACCTTATCTCGATAGGAGCGTACAAGAAGGGTACAAACCCGGCTCTTGACGAGGCGATAAAGAAGATAGACAAGATAAACGATTTTCTGATGCAGGGAATGTATGAATCGTTCTCGATGGAGGATACCATAAAGCTGTTAAAGGCGGCGGTTTCCTGATATTAATGCGATATGAAGAAGTTTAATTTTACATTGCAATCGCTGAAAAAGTACAACGATCAGGTGCTTGACAGCGAGAAATCAATACTCGGCAGACTAAGGGCGGAGCTTGCGGAAATGCAAAGCGAGCTTGACGCAAAGGTGGCTGAGTACGAACAGAGCATAGACAAGCTGAACGAACTTGTACGAGGCGGCACTACCGCTATGAGATTATCGCTGCACAAGAAATATGTTTCCTCTTTGCAACAGGACATATATCGCATAAAGGGGCTTATGGCGCATAAGCGTGAGGAAATTGAAACTCAGCTTCAGAAGGTCATAGACGCTACAAAAGAGGTTTCGAAGCTTGAAAAGCTGGAGGAAAAACAGCTTGAAGAGTACAGATACGCCTCTCAGAAGGAGCAGGAGCAGATCATAGAGGAATTTGTGACAAACGGCTCTTCAAACGGAGGTAATACACCGTAAATTGTTGACATATAGTTCGAAATGTGTTACAATACAAAGTGGAAAGCTGTGCAATTTTCATAAATTTTAACGGTTCAAACACGTTAAATATATAAAAGTTGTTAAAAAGCATATATTGTTTTTGACAATGAATAGCGCTGAAAGGGGGTGAGATATGATGAATGGGACAGCAGTATTGCCTGCCGTTGTTACAACGTTTGCAGGCAATGCCGCCACAATCTCGGCAGGTAGCGTACAAAACGGCTCAGCAAGCGGTACTGCCGGAGGTTTCTCCGATACGCTCGGTGCTATGGTAACAAGCGGTCAGCAGTGCAATATGAACTCGGCTGTGCGAATGAATGCCGATAATAAGGCTGTTATGAACGGCGAGATATTAAGCGGGCTGAACGAACTTGAGCAGAATGCAAAAGAACTGAAGGAACTGCTTAAAACAGCCGAGCTTGCAGGATATCTGCAAGGCGGTACGATGCAGTTTTACGCCGATGTAATGCAGACGGACAACAGCGAGCTTATGCAGATCATGAACGGTCTTGAGGTCAGCAGTCCGATAGGCGATATGTTATCTGAAGAAGGTGCTTTCAGCGGAATTTCAGACGGGAATGACGTTAATACGGCACTCGGTTTACAAAACGGAGAGATTTCCGCCGTAAATGATTTTGCAAGCGAAATTCAGATGAATAACAGTGACTCTGCGGATACTGTAAACCAAACGAACGTCAAAGCGGAAATCGCTTCAGACAGCATTGTCGGTGAAAATGCTGTGGCTGCAACGGCTGACAAGTCAGACGCTTTTGCAAGCGTGGCGATCGGAAATGCCGAAAAGTCTTCAGATGCGGATGATGTACGTTCTGAGGCGGATACGACTTTTACCGACAAGACCGATTTTGTCGATAAGATGGGCTTTATCGGGAAAACAGGCAGGCAGGAAACTTCCGGTGTAAAAGCGGATAGTCCTGAGGCTGTAAAGGCTGAATTTACGGTAACGTCATACGAAAAATACGGCGACAACAGCGTAAAGCAGGATATACAGACGCAGGATGACAATGCTCCGAGAATGGCATTTGCCAAGAGGAACATCGAAAGCAAGAGCGATGAGCTGAGGGTGATAACCAAAGGAAACGAGGTCACAAGATCTGACAGCGACCTTGAAACCGAGCAGAAGGTTACCGACAAGAATGCGGTAAGCGATATGCTTGCAAAAGGCAGTGATGTATTTGCAAGAACAGAAAACCGTTATGACGAAAACGGGCAGGAAATCCGCACTCTCAGAGTACCGATAAGCGATATGGCTGAGTTTGTGAGCGAACACGCACCTAAGGCAAACGGCAAAAGCACGCTTACGGTTGTGCTTACACCCGAAACACTGGGCAAAATCACGGTTCGTATGGCAAATGAGGGCGGAAAGCTCACGGTTGAGATACTGACGGAAACTCAGGCGGCGAAGGAGCTTTTACAGGCAAAGTCACAGCAGCTTGCGTATGCGCTGAAGAATGACGATGTGGAGCTTACCTCGTACAAGGTGGAAACCTCGCAGGCGGAACTTTTCCAGAGAGATTTTGACGGCAGCAGTAAGAACCCTTACAGACAGCAGTCGCATAGTCAGCAGAAGAATGACACGGACGACTTTGAAAATCTGTTGGGGGAGATTCAGACGATGGACTGATTTTTTATCGGTCGGACTGACATGAAAGGATAACAGATGGCAGACATTTCAAGTCTTCAGAGTGTACAGTCAAATCACGAAAAGTATAAGGACCTTTTCAAGAATTCGGGCAAGAACGATACGATAAGCACAGATACGTTCTTCAGTCTGCTTATGGCGGAAATGAGCAACCAGGATCCGCTTGAGCCTACGTCCAATACCGAGTTCGTGTCGCAGATGGCACAGTTCACGGCATTACAGGCACAGCAGGACAATCTGAAGTACAGTATGTCAAACTATGCGGCAGGTCTTGTAGGAAAGACGCTTACAATGAATGCGCAGAGCGACGACGGAACGCTTTTATCGGGCGTATGCACCGGAGTGAACATCAGCGGAAGCGATGTTAAGGTAGTAGTTGACGGCAAGCAGTATGATTTATCGGCGGTAAAGGCGATAAGCGATACGGTAAGCAAGGGTACGTTACATACGATGACCGAGGCACTGGGATATGTGGGCAAGGAAGTAACGGTAAAGGTACTCGGCGACGACGGCAAATTCTACTATGCAAAGGGCAAGGTCGAGTCGGCAGAAATGCAGGACGGCGACGCAAAGATAGTGATAGACAATTATCTCTACTCTATTGACGAGATAGTACACGTCAGCGAGGGTACGGGAAGTACGGCTGACAAGAACACGGAAGCTCCGGCAGGAAGCGCCGGGGGCAACAAGTAAATAAAAAGGCGGCAGTGTTATGTTGATAAATGAACTCAAGCTGCGGAATCTGCAGATTTCGACAGGCAACGTTAACACCGCAAAAGCAGGGAATGCTGAAAAGGCCGCACAACAGTCGGGAGGAACATTTGCGCAGGCTCTGCAAAGCGAGCTTGATGCAAGAAACTCGGCGGTAGGCTTTTCGAAACACGCAATGAAGCGTATAGAAAGCAGAAATATCGAGATACTTGACTCGGATATGCTGCAAAGACTTAATGACGGCATTGAAATAGCCGCAGAAAAGGGCAGTAACGAAACACTGGTACTCGTAGACAGGACTGCTTTTGTGGTAAGTGTGAAAAACCGCACGGTAATCACAACTATGTCACAGGAAGATTTAAAAGGAAATATTTTTACGAACATCGACTCGACCGTAATTATGTAATACCGGACCGAAAGGAAGTATTCCTTACCCCGAATGACAGACGGGTAAGAACGGTCGGCACGATGGAGAAAGGAACAGATCATGGTTAGATCTTTATTCTCGGGCGTGTCAGGATTAAAGACACATCAGCAGAAGATGGATGTTATAGGTAACAACATCGCAAACGTCAACACTACAGGCTTCAAGACAAGTGTAACTACCTTCCAGGAGGTATATTACCAGACTAAGAAGAACGGCTCGGCAGGTTCTAACCTCCAGGGCGGTGTGAATCCCTCTCAGGTAGGTTACGGCACTAAGCTGGGCGCTATCGGACAGGTAATGGGACAGTCGGGCTTCACATATTCTGACAGCGTTTATGACTGTGCTTTATCGGGCGACGGATTTTTTCAGGTAATGGACGAAGCCGGCAACATCTTCTACTCAAGAGCAGGCGTTTTCAACGTTGATAACGCAGGAAACCTCGTAGACTCAAACGGTAATATGGTACTCGGCGTAAGCGGTGATGCAACAGGCGTTGACGCATCATCCAACAGAATTACATTCGTAGTTCCCGAAGTTCTCGACAACGAAGCCAGCTACTCAAAGACAATTACATACAAGGGCGGTACATATCCGCTTACAGTATCGGCAGATACAGCGACACCTGACGGCAACATATCTGTAGGATTTACCGTAGGTGAGAGCGATTACGCTTATATGAGCGGAAACAAGCTCGTTGTACAGCTGAACGAAAAGAATGATTATACAAACCTCAACGATCTTGAGGACGCTGTGACCCGTGCATGTGAAAACGGCGGTGTAAGCATTGAGGGCGTACTTCCGCTCCACTTTGAGCTTGATACGGTGCCTCCTGCGGCAGATATTCCTGCAACGACAGCTACAAACACAATGAAGCTGGACGACGGAACAACAAAGGCTTCTCTTACATTTACGACAGTAAACGCAGGAGAATACGCAAACAACTACACGATAAACTTAAGATATTCAAAGAATGCCGCAGATACAACGGCAAAGTGGTCGGACAACGGTCTTACGATAAGCGTTTGCCCCGGTGCTACGGTAGCCGACATACAGGCGGCTGTAGACAAGGCGGCAGGCAGTAACGAAAAGTATCAGCTTAAGGTTACAAGTACGGACTGGGACGCTGCAAACGGCGCACTTGAAACGCTTCTTGCCACAGACGGCAAGGTAGGTCTTGCAGGCGGCTCGAACAACTTCTTCTCTGATATGGTCCAGCTTTTGGGCAATATCAAGATGACAGACGGACGTGTTGCGGCTACGCAGACGGTAAAGGATCTTGACAGCGTATATATCAATGAGGACGGCACTATTTACGGTGTACACAGCGTACACGGTATCATAATGCTCGGCAGAATTGATATTGTTACATTTGATAACCCCAACGGTCTTGAGCAGGTGGGAAGCTCCTACTGGAGAGAAACTCTTTCATCGGGTCAGCCTCAGGTAAACATTGCAGGCGAAAACGGTTCTGCTTCTGTAGTATCGGGTGCGCTCGAAATGTCTAACGTTGACTTGTCGCAGGAATTCTCCGATATGATCATCACGCAGAGAGGCTTCCAGGCAAACTCAAGAATCATCACCACTTCGGACACGATGCTCGAAGAAATAGTAAACCTCAAGCGCTAATGCCCGTGGGGCATAGCAAATTCCGCCGTTCTAAAGGTTTGACAGCGGCGTAACTTTCGTTATCGGCGGGGCGGCAATGTGACGTTGCGGCTGTGAGCCGCAGCAAATTCCGCCTTTGAAAATGTTGCGGTTTGGCGACGGATAGCGAAACGGCGGGGTTCCGTTGTTGATGTAAATTACGACTTTGGTTTCATCGCAAAGCTAACAGAGCGTTCATCAAAAGCCAAGAGTTTGGCGGAAATTGCAGGTTTCTGCGATATAAATTCAAGTTTATAAGGGCAG
>ERZ859776.546-NODE-546-length-17773-cov-2.622079_pt1 | contig 17773 bp, 29 predicted proteins | sample MGYA00509987_ERZ859776 | MGnify/ENA primary metagenome ERZ859776 (study PRJEB30046, sample SAMN00715146) | human gut metagenome | study: EMG produced TPA metagenomics assembly of the A metagenome-wide association study of gut microbiota in type 2... | reverse complement strand
TATGGCACATTATCCGATCCACAGAATCAGGAAAAGACAGCGGAGGAAATCCGCATGAGCAAGCAGCGCAGCTATGCGGCGGTCTGCAATATCCAGAAGTCCTTACAGACGGCGTTGGAGCATCTGGTCTGGGTGCTGGACTACTACACAAGCCTGTATCAGCTTGCGCCCGATGGGAAATACGAGGTTACATTCAACTGGGGGGACGGCGTGCTGACGGACACAGGCGCGGAATACGCACAGATGAAGGCTATGGTGGATGCAAATATCCTCAAGCCCGAAAAGCTGTTGGCGTGGTATTTCGGCATTTCCGAGGAGGAGGCAAAGGACTACATTCCTGCGCAGGATACGCTTGATTTTGGGGAGTGATGAGGGATGCTGAAACCCGAATATTTACAGCGTGTGCCGGATGGCATGATACAGCTGTACGCACAAGCTGAAATGGATATATTAGAAAATATGGCTGTAAGAATAGCTCATTATGGATATTGGATTCCTGCGGTGGAGCATCAGGCGAAAATGCTTGAGGAGGCAGGGATGGTGCGAGAGGAGATTCTGGCAAGGCTGAAAACGCTGACAGGCAGAACCGATAGGGAACTGCGGCAGCTGATGCAGGAGGCAGGCACAGCGGCACTCAAATCCGATGATGCGGTTTATCGCAGGCAGGGGCTCAATCCGCCGCCCGTTTCGGCATCTGAGGACTTGCAGAAGGTATTGCAGGCAGGATACGAGAAGACCTCCGGCACATTTCGCAATCTGACGCTGACAACGGCACGCACTGCTGCGCACCAGTTTGCACAGGCACTTGACCGCGCCTATATGCAGATTACGCTTGGCGGCATGGACAGCGGCACAGCCATCCGAAGCACCATCAAGCAGCTTTCCGCTGAGGGCGTGGGGGCAATCCGATACCCGACAGGGCGGACGGATACCATAGAGGTGGCGGTCAGACGGGCAGTGGTAACAGGCGTGAACCAGACGGCACTTCGCTTGCAGGATGCCAGAGCAGACGAAATGGGCGCAGACCTTGTGGAGGTTTCCGCTCACGCAGGGGCAAGACCCTCCCATGCAGAATGGCAGGGCGGCATTTACAGCAGGAGCGGGAAAAGCAGGAAATATCCCGATTTTGTGAAAACCACAGGCTATGGGACGGGCGCAGGACTGGGCGGATGGAACTGCTCACATAGCTTTCGCCCATGGTTTGAGGGCATGAGCCGCACCTATGACAAGGCACTGCTGAAGGAATATCAGGCGAAGGACTACGAATACAACGGTGTGCGTATGACCGAGTATGAGGCGTTGCAGGAGCAGCGAAAAATAGAAAGAAGCATCCGCAGATGGAAACGGGAACAAAACGCCCTGCAAGCGGCAGGACTGGACAGTGGCGAGGCATCCGCAAGGATAACGGAATGGAACAGAAGGCAGAGGGATTTTCTGGAACAGACGGGATTGAAAGCGGATAGCATGAGGGCTGCTGTGGGGAAAGGCAGTACGCCAAAAGAGGCAGAAAGAGTGGCTTTGCTGAAGCAGAAAGAAATTGAAAAATACAGCCAATATCGGTATAATAAAAATGGGACTATCGTTGTTACGGATGATTGGACGAAAAAGGAGCACCCGAAGGTTTCTGCGGAATATAAACCCTATGCTGTGGTGGATGTGCTATCCCAGAAGGGAAAACAGACAGACCGTATGTATTACGATGCTGACGGGCGGCAGCTGCGGCAGGTGAGCACGGGGGCGCATGGGAATCCGAAAAGGCATCCCTACGGCAGGAATGGAGAACATGCCCACGATATTATCTGGAAAGATGGGAAAATCGTCGACAGACCGGCAAGAGAACTGACAGAGCAGGAGAGAAAGGAGAATGCGAACATCTTATGAAAAGTGAGGATTTAAGAGATTGGATTGACAGTCTGACACAGGATATTACCTTTGAATATCTCGGCGTGAATGGCTCGATTTGCCCGTTCTCCCGTTCTGATATTTCTTTATGCTACGGAGAAAAGGAGCAGAGCTTTGATTCGATTGATGCACTGATGCACGCACCGTTTTTCAAAGGAAAATCTCTGACAGAAATATGCAGTAAAGTGAATTTTGAATGAATACCACCAACCGAAAGGAAGGTGGTTTTTTCATGCAAAAGAATCAGAAAGGAACGGTGGTCCATTCTATCTCGTCTTTGGACACAGACGTAAAACAGGTCTTTTTTGTTTGCCCGGAATGGCGAAAAACTATCAAGGCGTGCGGAAAGAACCGTGAGAACAAACTGAAAGCTGAAAGGAGAACGAAGAATGAAAAGAGAGGATATTAAGAAATTTTTCCCCGATGCCACAGAGGAACAGCTGAAGGGCTTACTGGACATCAACACAGACGACATCGGCAAGGCGAAGGGGGAGCTGGAAACCGTCAGGGCGGACTTGGAGAAAGCCAACGGCACCCTCAAGGAATACGAAACCACCATTGCAGATATGAAGAAATCCGCAGAAGGCAACGAGGATTTCAAAAAGAAATTTGAGGAGCTGGAGCAGCGGATTGCAGACGAGAAAGCCGAGGCGGAGAAGAAAGCCGAGGAAGAAGCGGAAGAAGCCGAGTATGCCAACCGCTTTAAGACGGTGGTCGGGGAGCAGAAATGGCGGGACGAGCTGACGGAAAAGGCAGTCTACGCCGAATTTAAGACAGCCCTGCAGGATGAAGCAAACAAGGGCAAGGGGGACAAGGATATTCTGACGGCTCTGACGCAGGACAAGGAATATTTCGCAAAAGACCCTGCAAGAGTGCCTGCCTTTTCCAGAGGGACAGGCTTTGCAGGCGGTGCGGCAGATGATGCGGCAGTCAGAGCAGCAATGGGCTTATCCCCGAAGAAAGAATAAGGAAAATCGAAAGGAGAACGAAACATGGCGAACAGCATTACTTTATTCAAAAAATACATTGACCTGCTGGACGAGGTCTATCAGAATGCGTCCGTTACCTCTGCACTGGACGGCGATATGACACTGGTGCAGATGGGCGCAAACACAAATGAAATCGTGATTCCCAAAATCAGCATGGACGGCTTGGCGGATTATGACCGCAACGGCGGCTATGTGCATGGGGATGTGACACTGACGAACGAAACCGTCAAATTCAATTATGACCGTGGCAGAAAATTTACGGTCGATGCCATGGACAACGAGGAAACCGCAGGGCTTGCGTTTGGGAAGCTGGCGGCGGAATTCATCCGCACGAAGGTTGTCCCCGAAATGGATGCCTTCCGCTTTGCGACCTACGCAGGCACAACAGGCATTTCCAAGGCAACTGCAGGCACACTGGCGGATGGTGCGGCGGTTCTGGCGGCTCTGGTGGAGGCACAGAACAAAATGGACGAGGATGAGGTACCGCAGGAAAACAGACACCTGTTCATCACACCCACCCTCTACAACATGGTTTATGCAGTCGATACCACAAAATCCAAAGAGGTGCTGAATTCCTTTGCATCCATTCAGAAGGTGCCCCAGACCCGCTTCTATACCGCCATTGACCTGTATGACGGCAAGACGGACAACAGCGGCGCAAGCGGTGCGAATGAGAAGGTCGGTGGCTTTGTGAAGGCAACTACAGGCAAGGAAATCAACTTCATGGTAATTCATAAGCCTGCACTGTTGCAGTATCCCAAGCATACGGTCAATAAGGTTATCTCTCCCGATGCAAATCAGGATAGTGACGGCTGGCTGTTCTTCTACAGAGCATACGGTCTGGCGGATGTATACGAAAACAAGGTTGCAGGGATTTATCTGCACCATAAGGCGTAAGGAGGAAAGGCGTATGGCAAAAACAGTAGGCATGGGCGCAAAACAGCCCGAAACAGCGGAACATAAGGAAATCGCGAAGCTGAAAAAGGAAAATACCGCACTGAAAAAGGAGCTTGCGGCTCTGAAAAAGGAGCAGGAGGAAAAGGAGCAGGCGGAAAAGCAGTAAAGGGGGAAAACGCATGATTTATGCGGATTTTTCGTATTACAAAGACACCTATTGCGGCGAAATGGCGGAGGGGGACTTTAAGCGTCTCTCCCGTCAGGCTTCTGCCTATCTGGACAGCGTGACCTTTGACCGTATTCCATCCGTTACAGATGAGAAAATCATGGAGAAGGTCAGAGAGGCGTGCTGTGCGGTGGCGGATGTGCTTTTGCAGAAGGAGCAGAGAGACGGCATTGCGGCGGAAACGAATGACGGCATTTCTGTTACCTACACAACCGAAGGCAGTACGGAGGAACAACGGCTTTACCGCGCGGCGGTGCTGTATCTCGGCAATACGGGGCTGTTGTATCGGGGGGTGGAGTGATGCTTGCATGTACGGAAACGATTACGCATATCCGGCTGCGGTATGACAGGAAAACGGATACGGAGGAATATGTCTGCACTGCGATTCATGGCGTGAGTTGGTTCGGCAAGCTGATTGCCACGCCGGAAAACAAAGGCTTGACGGGTGCGGCGAAGATTACCGTCCGTATTCCGGAGGATGCAATGCCCAATATTACCATCCGCAATGGGGATTTTATCGTGCGCGGTGCGGTGGATGCCATCGAAACGCAGGCAGACCTAAAGGGACTGGAATACTTTACGGTGCTTTCTGTCGGGGATAACCGCAGGAGCAGGCGGAAGGACTTGCGGCATTGGGCGGTGAGCGGCGCATGAAATTAGACTATGCGGTCAATATCAGCACAGCGAAAATCCTGCGGAGATATGGTCTGGGTGAGGATAAGGCGGCACAACGCTTTCTGGCGGAGGATGTGGAGCGGAAATGTCAGCCCTATGTGCCGATGTCGGCAGGCGGTGCCGCCCACATGGTAAACGCTGCAAGAGTGACGGCGGACAGCATTATCTATCCCGGACCGTATGCGCATTATCAGTATGTCGGCGAGGTGATGGCAGGGCGTGCGCCCAAGCATTACACCGGACAGCCGCTGACCTATCACGGCGGTGCATTGCGTGGCAAGCAGTGGGATAAGCGGATGATGGCAGACCATGGCAAGGAGGTCGAGAAGGACTTGGAAAGGTATCTGAAAGGACGGGGCAAATGAAAAACATCATGGAGGAAGTGCGAAAGTTTCTGCGTACCTATCCGCCGCTTGCGGAAGGGAAGCTGCATGTGGATTTTCTGCCGGAGGAGGCACAGAGCTATTCGGTTGAGGCTGTGCCTGCAAAGGAGATTGTGCGCTGCTATGTGGACGGCTCAACGGTGCGGCAGTTTTTATTTGTGGTGGCAAGCAGAGAATTTTTCGGGGATAAAATCAGACAGCAGCTGGATAACCTCAGCTTTTACGGCGATTTCTCCGAATGGCTGCGGGAACAGACCATGGCAGGCAGCCTCCCCAATCTGGGCGAGGGCAGAAAGGTCATGCTGATGGAGGCAACCACAAGCGGCTATGCCATGGCGGCAGAGGCAAGCATGGCGAGATACCAGATTCAGTGCAGAATGGAATTTTTTCAGACAAGATAAGGAGTGAAAACAATATGGATGCAGTAAAGAGATATCAGGTGGCGGATTATCTGAACACGGCAAAAAGCGGAACGGAAAGCTTTGCGCTGATGGGGGTTGGGTTTAATACCTTGGACGAATCCCCAAACGCGCAGAAGGATTCCAAAACATACATCAATCAGAAAGCCCAGACCTCTACGATTAAAAGCTATCAGCCTACGTTTGCGTTTGATTCGGACTTGATTGCGGATGAGGCGGCAGTGATGGCACTGTATGAAATCGGCAGAAATCAGCTGACGGGTGCGGATGCCGAAAGGGACTATGTGAGAGTGGAGCTGTTCAAGCCTGTGGCGGAAACACCGAATACCTTTGAAGCAAGAAAATTTAAGGTTGCGGTTGAGGTTTCCTCTATCTCCGGCGAGGGCGGCGGTGTGATGAAGGTAACGGGCAATCTGAACGGCGTAGGAGATTTCGTGGACGGCACGTTTAACACAGAAACCAAAAAATTTACACCGACAGAATAAGGGCAGAAGGAGGAAAAAGAGATGGGAAAATTTGAATTTCGCAAGCATGGGATTTTGCTGGATATCGAAGGGGTGCAGGTTACGGTACCCGCTACGGTGGAATATGCAAAAAGGCTGGAGGACGCAGGCGAGAAAATGAGAGCCTTCGGTGCACAGATGAAGGAAGAAAAGGATGTCGAAAAGGGGATTGATTTCATGCTTGACATTCTGGATGACCTGCTGGGCGAGGATATGGTCGATGCCATTACGGCGGAGCGTGATGTGGATATTTATGATTGTCTGGATCTGGTGATGTATATTTCCCAAGAGGTGCAGACCTACCACGCAGAACGGGCAAACAGCTACAAGAAGCCTGTCCCCCAGAGCACACAGTCCTCTGCCCCCATGGCACAGGCGGCGGTTGAAAACAGAGCCGCACGCAGAGCCGGAGAAAGAGCGGAAAGAAGAAAGAAATGAAAGAGCTGTTGACAGGAAATTTACCTGTCTCTTTTTTGATTGGCGGCAGGGAATACCATATCTCCTCTGATTTTCGGGCAATGCTGAGATTGGAGGAGATTTTTTCCTCCGAGGAGCTGACGGATGAGGAAAAGGCGGAACGGGCGTTGAAGCTGTTTTATGGTTGTATCCCCGAACCGTTGGAGGAGGCGGTAGAGCGGCTGTGCTATTTCTGGGGCTGTGGCAGGCAGGAGGACAAGAGACATGGGAAAACCGTAGGAGCGGATTTTTACCAGCCGCCGATTTATTCCTTCACCCATGACGCAGGACTGATTTATGGGGCGTTTTTGACGCAATACGGCATTGATTTAAGCCGAAAATCTCTGCACTGGTGGCAGTTTATGGCACTGTTTGAAGCTTTAGAGGAGGACAGGGTACTGAAAGAGGTCATGCGGTGCAGAGCGGTGGAAATCAAGGGGGATATGCCGCAGACGCAGAAGGATTACTATAACGCCATGAAGCGCAGATATGCCCTGCCTCTGCCTAAGCAGGAGGAAAGACAGCAGTCTGCCCTTGTCACAGCACTGATGGGGGATGGCAAGGTGGATGAGGTGATGGCGTGCATGAAGAAAAAGTAAAATGCCCCTACTGCGGCTATGAAATGCCTGTTACATACAGTAAGGATGCTGTGTGCAAGGGGCTTTTTTTACGCTGTAAGGGGCGAAGGTGCAAAAGAACATTTGAAATCAAGATAAACGAGAAAGACATCAAGTAGAGCCTGAGCTGCCGATGATGTTCCATAGGGAAAGAGGTGGAACCATTGGCAGAAGACGGCTCTGTTGTAATTAAAATTAAGGGCGATGACAGCCCATTTCAAAAGGTGCTGGGGAAAATCGGCAGTGCAGTAAATACGGCTGTAAAGGCGAGTGCTGCGGCAGTCGGCGCGGCATCTGCAGGGGTTGCGGCTTTGGGGACTGCGTGCATCAATGCCTATGCGGACTATGAACAGCTGGCAGGCGGCGTGGAAACGCTGTTCAAGGACAGCGCAGAAACAATACATTCCTTTGCGGATAATGCGTATAAAACTGCCGGTCTGTCCGCAAATGAATATATGGAAACCGTTACAAGCTTTTCGGCAAGCCTGCTGCAAAGTTTGGATGGGGATACGGAAAAGGCGGCTGCGGCGGGAGACCGTGCCCCTTCGGGATATGCGGGGGAAAGCTCTACCGCAATGGAATCCATCCAGTACGCCTATCAGGGCTTTGCCAAGCAGAACTATACCATGCTCGATAACCTCAAGCTCGGCTATGGCGGCACGAAGGAGGAAATGCAGCGCTTGCTTGCGGATGCGGAGAAGCTGAGCGGTGTCAAGTATGACCTTTCCTCCTATGCCGATGTTGTAGAGGCAATCCATGTGATTCAGACGGAAATGGGCATCACGGGCACAACGGCAAAGGAGGCAAGCACCACCATTCAAGGCAGTGTTGCCAGCATGAAGGCAGCATGGGCGAATCTGATGGTCGGCATGGCGGATGATACGCAGAACTTTGATATGCTGTTAAGCAATTTCATTGAAAGCATCGGCACGGTGGCGGATAACCTTCTGCCCCGCATCGGCATTGTGATTGAGGGCATGGGGAAGCTGGTTGCAGGCTTGGCACCGGAGATTGCATCCGCATTGCCGACACTGACAAATGAACTGCTACCAAATCTGGTGGAACTGGGGGTGCAGTCCATCAGCGCACTGGTGCAGGGCATACAGGAGAACGGGGACAGCCTTGCGGCAGGTGCATTATCCATCGTGGGTACGCTTGCGGAGGGCATTGCGGAGCTGCTCCCGATGGTGGCGGATACGGCGGCGAGCCTTGTGGTTTCTCTGGCGGATGGGCTGACGGAAAGCCTGCCGAATATTATCCCTATTGCAATCGAAACGATTTCGACATTGGTAGAAAATCTGACGGAAAACGCAAATACTGTCATTGAGGCAGGGATTCAGATTATCCTTGCATTGGGCGAGGGACTGATTGCCGCCCTTCCGCAGCTGATTGAAACCGTACCGCAGATAGTCATCAACATTGCAAATGTCATCAATGACAATGCGCCCAAGCTGGTGGATACGGCACTGTATCTCATCACAAGGCTTGTGGTTGGTCTGGTGCAGGCGATTCCTACATTGGTTGTCAATATCCCAAAAATCATAGAGGCGATTGTGGCGGCGTTCATGGCGTTCCAATGGCTGAATCTGGGGAAACAGCTGATTGACGGGGTTGCAAACGGCGTAAAAAAAGCCGGAGAATCCATGGCAACGGCGGCAAAGAACGCCTTCTCCAAGTTTAAATCCAAGATTACTGGCAGTGAGGTTGCAACCGAGCTGAAGAACATCGGAAAATATATCATTGACGGTATTGTCGGCGGCATCAAAAACAGCCTGTCAAAGATTGCAAATATTGCCGGAAAGATAAAGGATACCCTGCTTTCCAAGCTGAAAGGACTGTTTAAGATTGCATCCCCCTCCAAGCTGATGAAGGAGGAGGTCGGCGCATATATCGGCGAGGGTATCGCAGTCGGCATTGAGGAAAGCGGACAGATGGCGGTGGATGCCGCAGAAACGGTCGCGAATGGCATTATAGATGCGTTTGCCGGAACGGAAACGGCTGTAGAATACGCCAGAAGAACGGCACAGAAAGTCGGGGATGTTCTGGAAAGAGAGCTGACCAAGCAAAATGCGGCTTTGCAGGAAATGCAGAAGCAGGCGGATGCACAGCAGGCGGCGGAGGAACTGGCAGACCATAAAAAGCAGCTGGCGGAGAAAAATGCGGAGCTGAATAAGGCAAAGAAAAAAGACCGCCAGAAGATTCTCAAAGAGATTGCGGAAATAGAGGAGACATGGAACAGGAAGCAGGCAAAAGCAGAGAAAGCCGCCGAACAGGAGGCATTGCAGGAGAGAATTTCTCTGCTGAAACAATTCCAACAGAAATATGAGGCGGCACTGGATACCATTGAGCGCAAGCAGGACAGCCTGCAAAGCAAGCTTGCCGATTATGGAGATTTATTCGAGCGGGTAAAAACAGAGGAAGGCAAGGAGCTATTCCAACTGGGAGATTTGAAGGACGATATTAAACAGCTGGAAAAATACGGGGATGCACTCGACAAGCTGAAGGAAAAAGGTATTTCCGACAGCCTGATGGGTGAGATTGCCGGCATGGGCGTGCAGGATGCCCTAGACTACATGAACAAGCTGATTTCCATGTCCGATACGAAATTCGACCAGTATGTTTCCCTTTTCGAGCAGAAGCAGCAGATGGCGCAGGGCGTGGCGGAAAAATTCTACAAGGGCGAATTTGACGCTCTGGAGAAATCCTACACAGGAGAAATTCCTGCATTTCTGGCAGGTGTAAAGGCGGAGATTTCCGATGTTGGCGCGGAAGTATCCGAGAGTATGCAGGCGGTCAGTGCGGAGGGCGTTTCCGAAGGAATTGCAGAGCAGCAGCCCATTGTTGCGGAGCAGGCAAAGCAACTGACCGAAACGGCGAAGAAAGAAATCGCAGGCTATCAGACGGATTTTAAAGCCGTTGGGGAAAGCCTGATGGAAGGCGTTGCAAAGGGCGTGCGTGACGGGCAAAGCGGCGTTGTCAATGCAGTTGCAAAGGCATTACAGGCGGCGGTGCGTGCGGCGAAAAAGGAAATGGACATCAACAGCCCCTCTCGTGTGATGGCGAAAATCGGCGATTACATGGCGCAGGGTGTCGGCGTGGGTTGGTCCGACCGCATGGACAGCGTTTCGGATACCATCAGTGGCAGCCTGTCCGATGGGTTCAGCCGCAGAATGTCCGATGCGTATGAAAAAATGCGTGCCGCCATGAACCAAAACATGGTACGCCTGCGTGGGGATATCGCCGTTCAGCGTGGCGGAGATACGTCCTATATCACAAAGACGGTCAATCATACAGAAGGAAATACGGTACTGCAGATTGAGCATTTCCATAATGACAGCAAGGAAGCAGTGCCGAGTCTGATGCAGGAAATGGAATTTTCACGCAGACGCAGAGCCATAGCAAAGGGAGGTGCATAAATGGGTTGGTTTCATTTTAAAGGAAAGGACAGCCGAGACTTCGGGATTCTGATTTCTGCCGTGCCCGAGAAGGTGAGAGCAGAACGGCGTGTGGAGCAGGTCACTATCCCCGGCAGGAACGGAGAGCTGACGGTGGATGAAGGAACGTATGCGCCGTATGTCATTTCGGTGGAGTGCGGCACCAGAGGGAGCGAAAATCTGGATGAAATACTGGCGTGGCTGGACGGTGCAGGGGAGCTGATTCTCTGCACAGAGCCGGATAAGGTCCTTCGGGCATCCATCTACAACAAAATTTCTGTCGCAGATATGATTTATCTGTATAACAGCTTTCTGCTGCAGTTTCGGGTGCAGCCCTTCAAATACAGTGTCAACGCCGCAGGGGATGCCTTGGAGCTGACTGCCCCGACCACCATCCGCAACAGTGGCACAGTCTACAGTGAACCGCTGATTACGGTTTATGGTAGTGGGGATATTACGCTTACTGTCAATGGGGCGGATTTCCCTCTGTACGGCGTGCAGAAAAGCATTACCATTGACAGCGAAATGATGGAGGTATTTAAGGGCAACGCCAATCAAAACGGCAAATACGGCGGCGCGGAGTTTCCGAGATTTGAGGTCGGAAAAAACGAAATCAGTTGGACGGGGAATGTCAGCAAAATAAAAATACAGCCCCGTTGGAGATGGCTGTAGTTGTCGAAAAATGAAATTTGTGGTATGGTATAAATGAAGGATTGCCAACTGGCGGTTAGTCACTTCCCGTAAAGGAGGTGACGCTTATGGTTACATACGAAGGGTTATTTACTTTTTGCTTAGTAATCATCGGAGTTATTTCCTTGTTTTACAACAAGAAATAATGAAAAAGCCGCCTAACCTGCGAAGTTAGACGGCTAAAACCAACTACTTGGACTAGCCGCCCTGCGAAAGGTGGCAATCCTTCTCTTATGCTTATGATAACAAAAGAAAGATATTCTGTCAAGAAAGGCGCATCTGAAAATGAAACGGATGTGCTTTTTTGATGCGGAAAACAGAAAGGAGTGGAAAAAATGGCAAAAACGTATAATCGGCTGGAAATTGATGTGAACAAAAAGCCGACTGATATTATCACAGCGGTGCAGGCGGACAGCAACAGCCGTTATCTTGACGTTTCGTTATTCAATAATGGCGTGCCATTGGATTTGACGGGACATGAAGTGAAAATTTTTATGGCAAAGCCCGAAGAAAGCGGAGAGATTTGGAACGATGGTGTAATTACAAATGCCAAAGAGGGCAGATGCGAATTTCTGATGACAACAGAGGCGTTGGCAAGGATGGGGCATTTGCAGACACAGATTTCCATCTGGAAGGACAACACAGAGATTTTGTCCACACAGGTATTTGAAATCAATGTGACAAAAACGCTGTTAGGGAACAGCTCTGTAGAATCCTCGAATGAGTATGGTACATTGGTGGTGCTATTCCAGAATCTGTATGAAGCGTATGACCTGATGGTGGATATGGTTTCCTCTTTTGGCAAGAAAGGAGCAGTTGCGGATGCAAGGAACATTGTTACCTTCTGGCAGGGCGTGGAGTATCTGACAAAATATATGGATACTGATTTGAAAGGGTTGCTTGAAAAAGCTATTGCCAATTCTTCTGTGCAGGGTGTGCTTGATTTGATTGGTACGTCTGAAGATACAGGGAATAGTACGGTAATGGGGAAACTGAGAGATATTTATGACAGCACTGTTTTTAGTGCAGAAGCAAAGGTAGTTTCTGGTATCTTGCCAAAAGGAACAGAAACAACCGTATTATCTGTTTTCGGTAAAGGTGCGCTACATAGCTTTGGACAAGGTCGTGATTATGGGACTTCTCCAAGTACGATTAAAATTATTGTGGATGGCAAAATACTTGTAAATGGGGAAATGACTAATAAGGACAGTAGCTATGCTGCTGCGGTATATGTAGGAAACCCAGCGGATGTGAATTTTGCTGCATCTGGTTCTTCGACAAGAAGTGGTTTTGTTTGTCCGTTTTTTTATGTATCAGACAAATATTATGAATGGGTTGCAACAATAAATGGGCAAGAATTATCGGCTACAAAATGGACTTTTCAAAGAGGGGTACAATATATCCCTTTAGTATCTCCGATTGTATTTGAAACATCTCTAAAAATCATTTGTACAGGTTCTGACACACTAAATGACAAATACGGATGTCTCTATGAATTGAGGTGAGATAGATATGAAATTGAAAAGTCGTAGAGAGTTTGAAGAAAATGGTGTTTGTTTTATTGAAGAAATATATACGAACGGCGAGAGAGAAACTGTTGTACAATATCAAAAGCGTGTTGAACCAAGCGAATCAGAACCTACACCAGAACCACCTCTTTCCGAAACCGAACAGGCAGTTTTAGACACAGCAATCAATGTAGACTATTTGGTTTGCATGAAGGAATTAGAGATTTGAAAGGAGTAGATATTTATGACATACGCAAGACTGAAAAAGCTGATTACAAAGGGTGCATACGAAAAAGAGGACATGATGAACAAATTGGATGTATTCCTGATGGCGAACCGCATCACTGAGGAGCAGTATCAGGAATTGGTCGGCATGATGGAGTGATGTTATGATTACAATTCACGAAAAAACAGCAAAGACATTTGACACATTCGGGCTGGGGGCGTTGGTTCCCAGCCATTGTGTTGTGGAGGAAGAATTGAACGGGGCGTATGAGTTGGAGATGAAGCACCCCTATGACGATGGCGGCAAATGGAAACGCATTGAACGGGGGCGAATTATCTACGCATCCACGCCAAGAGGAAAACAGCCGTTCCGCATTTACTACGTCAAACCAACCATGAAGGAAATTACGGTCAACGCAAGGCATATTTTTTATGATTTACTGGACAACCAGTGCGAACCAATCAACCACAGCGGTACGGCAGGAGCGGCACTGGCGGCATTACAGGCGGCGTTTGCCTATCCCATGCCCTTTTCTTTTGATACGGATATTTCGCTGACAGGGACGCTCACAACGGGGCGTATGAATCCCGTGCAGGCGTTGTTATCGGACGATGACGAAGCAACCTCGTTTGTCAAGGGCTACGGCGGCGAGCTGCTGCGGGATGGCTTTCGGGTATCCGTCAAGGCGGCATTGGGGCAGGACAGAGGTGTTTCCATCCGCTACGGCAAAAACCTTGTCGGGCTTGAGGTCACAGAGGATGAATCGGAGGTCAAGACACGCATTGTCTGCTACGGCAAGAACGGCTCCGCAACGCTTGACAGTCCCCATATCAATGATTATATCTACCCGAAAATCCACACGCTGACAGAGGAAAATAAGAGCATTTCCGAGGTGCAGGCAGAGGGGCAAAAGCTGTTGGATGAGGGCTGCGATATTCCAAGCATCAACATCAAGGTGGATTTTGTGGCACTGGAAAAGACGGTGGAATATCGGGAGTATGCCGTTTTGGAAGAAGTCTTTTTGGGGGATATGGTAACGGTTATCAATACCAAAATGGGATTTCGGAAACAGGCGAAGGTTATATCGTATGAATGGGATTGTTTGCTTGAGCAGTACAACGATGTGGAATTGGGGGATTTCATTCCCACGCTTGCGGCATCCGTTACCAGTGGCGTGAAAAGCGGTTCGCTGGCATCCTCTGCGGCAGTCGGGACAGCGGCGGTCATGGCGGCATTGCAGGCGCATTTGAATGATACGAATAATCCGCACCATGTCACAGCGGCGCAGGTGCAGGGATAAGGAGGGGGAGAAGAATAATGGAAAATATTGAAAAAATGATGCAGGAGGCACTGGACAGCACGAAGTCCGCACACAAGCGGATTGACCGCATGGAGAAGCGGCAGGACAACCTTGAGGAGCTGACAAATGCGTTTTCGGTTCTGCAAAATGAGCAGGAGCATATCAAAACGGATGTCGGAGAAATCAAGGACGATGTGAAGCAGCTGGTTTCCAAGCCGGCAAAGCGTTGGGATGGGCTGATTGATAAGGCTATCGCTGTGGTTGTCGGTGCGGTGATTGGGTTTCTGCTGAATGGTGGCGGTTTTTAATGAAAAAACGCAGACGGATTCGTTTTAAAATCAATAACGATACCATGACAACGATTGTGGTTTTGTCCCTATCGTTTTGTGTGTGCGTTGTTATTGTGGGTATTATTTTGGCGTGTTTCTGCGTTGATATTTCATCCATCGTATCGTCTGCGCTGTTGCTGTTCGGTACGGAATTGGGCATCTGCGGTTTGATGAAGCTGTACGATAAGGGCGTGGAGCAGGCAGAACGGAGAGCAGAGGAACGTAGGAAAAGAAAAATGACCGCAAAGCAAGCGGAATGGGAGTACAAGGAGGAATTGAGAGAAAATGAAAATGAATGAAGCGGCAAAAATCACAGTTCAAAATTTACTTACAGTGAAATCCATCGTAACGATTATGCTTACGGTGGTTTTTTCGTATCTGGCAGTGGTGGGGCGCATCAGCGGAGAACAGTTTTTGACGATTTTCTCTGTGGTGGTGGCGTTCTACTTCGGGACGCAGTACCAGAAGGGGAAGGAAGGTGTAGAGGATGGGGAATGAAACAAAGGCTTGCAGGGACATCAGCGCACTGTCCCCTGTGGCACAGAGAGCTTGCAGGGCGTTCCTGCGTGAGTGCGAAAAGGAAGGACTGCCCGTTCTGATTACGGAAACATACCGCTCACAAGCGCGGCAGGATTACTTATATGCACAGGGCAGAACAAGGGCAGGGAAGATTGTCACATGGACACGAAATAGCCGCCATACAGGGCGGATGGCATGGGATATCTGTAAAAACGTGAAGGGGCAGGAATATGCCGATGCAGCGTTCTTTGCTAAGTGCGGTGCGATTGCGAAGCGGCTGGGTATTACCTGGGGCGGCACTTGGGATACGCCGGATAAGCCACATTTTGAGGTAACAAAGGACTGGAAAGAGAAGGAGGAGAGCGAAGTGGTAGAAAAATGCAAAATGATTATCAATGGCAAGGAACACACGGTTGAACGGATCCTGAAGGATGGGACAAATTATATCAAGATTCGGGATGTAGCGGAGGCTATCGGGTATGATGTTACCAGTAAGGGGAATGTGGCTGTGCTGACGAAGAAATGATAAGTATACTTGCAATAATTCTATAGAATTTTGAAAGTTTAAGCAAAAATAAATAGAGTTTGATTAAATTTAAATAGAATTTGATTAAATTTTTACTGAAAAAGCCCCTCGAAAGAGGGGCAAAATTTTACTGATTACCTTTATCCCGTTGCATCCGTTCATCAATGGCTTTTTTAATATAGCCGTTGATAGTTTCGCCTGATGTTGCGGCAGCGGTTTTGATTTCCTCATATTTTTCCACTTGAACATCAAGAGGAATACGTTTTAATTTCTTTTTAGCATATTCAAGATTGTATTTTTTCTTGCTTTCAGAGTATTCCATAAAAACCTCCCTTCTCCACCCTACGATATGATTTGATTAAATCACTTCCCCAGAGTCATTTAGGATAAGAGTACCTTCAAAAGTGCAATCCAAAGCCTGAGCGATTTGCAGAATTTCTTTTTCGGAAAAATTATCTCGTTTGAATTTATTAGTTAAATTTTGGCGAGAAGTTCCGATTTTTTCTGCAAGTTCTGTAGTAGTAATATTGCGACGCTTTAAGACAATCTTTATCTTTTCTCCCATAGAGATTGGCATAAAATCACTTCCTTTCTATAATGATAATACATTAAATAGTTTCTAAAGTCAAATATTTTTTTGCGAAATACATTAAAAAGTTGCAATAAATAGTTGACAAAAGACACTTTATAGTGTATTATATAGACATAGAAAGGAGGTGACATGTTGGAGGACAAAATAAAAGAGCTAATCAAGCTGGTGGAACAACTTGAAAAGCTCATGATTAGGATAATCTCATTAGTCGGATGGGTTTTAATCCTAATCAAACTCATTACATAGAGGGAGGGGCGAAAGCCCCAACCTTCTATCAGTAATAATACATGAAAAACTCCAACGGTGCAATATGAAAAAAGATATTTTTAAGCTAATGGTACATTTTATCTTTTTGATGGGCTTGGTTTTGGCACTGGTAACTTTGGTAAGCAAGATGATTTAAGGGAGGTTTTTATTATGGCGAAATTGGTAAGTGTAAATCATTTTATTATAAACCCAAAGGAATACAATGGGCGGAGAGTTGTAACATTCAAAGATATTGATTTGGTACATGGCAGAGCAGACGGAACGGCGAGATACCGATTTAGGGATAACAAAAAACATTTTATAGAGGGAGAGGATTACTTCGTTGTAACCCCGCAAACCCTTGAAAATGCTAAGATGGGCGAAATTCGCCCATCGGGAATTGAGAGTGTCAATGTTAGAGGGACAACTTTTTTAACAGAAACAGGCTACCTTATGCTGGTCAAATCCTTTACGGACGATTTAGCTTGGTCGGTACAAAGAGAATTGGTCAATAATTATTTCCGTTTCAGAACAGAGCAAAAGGAAAAGCCAGAAAGGAGACAGGTGGTAGATATTCCCAGAAATCCGGAGTATCAAAAAATATTTGCCAAAGTACGAAAAAATATTGACGCATTGGATGCACTTATGAACGGTTTAAACCGTTACATTTCGCAAGAAGATGCAGAGGCGTATGTAAAAGTTATTGATAGTGTCGGTATTACAATTCTTAAGCTAACGGATTCTATTGGAAGAATGAAGTATGGCTTGATGACAGAACCGTATTAAAAATAATAGAAAGGGCGGATTACACCGCCCCTTCTTTTTATTCTGCGAACAATTCCTTCCCAAGCCCGGCGGTGTATTTGGCACCTGCGGCAAAGCCTTTTTCCTCCGTTTCGGTAATCAAATCATTCAGCAATTCTTCCGCAGTGAAATAATCTTCCGCATTGAGTTTGCTTTTCAAAAATTCCCGCAAATCCTTCATCCTGTTCCCTCCTGTGTGGTACTCCTGCATTTCCAGTTCTCTTTCGTGGCAGTAGCTGCGATATAAACCTTCGATTTTCTTCATGTTTTTTACCTCCTGTGATACTCTGTGTGTAGTTGATTTAGGATTATACCGATACCGCATGGGTGGCATTGCCACCGATTTGCCACCATTGGACAAGTTTTGTATAAATTCGATAAATTTTACATAGTCATAAACGATACTTAGAAAGCCTTTAAAATCAACGTTTTTCGGATATTCCTGATGATTTTTGGGGTTAGATAATGACGCTTAGCGGCTGTCTCCAGAATAAGGCTTTGTTAAAATATGCGAATGTTTTCTTTATTGTGT
>ERZ859776.541-NODE-541-length-17865-cov-4.164177_pt1 | contig 17865 bp, 17 predicted proteins | sample MGYA00509987_ERZ859776 | MGnify/ENA primary metagenome ERZ859776 (study PRJEB30046, sample SAMN00715146) | human gut metagenome | study: EMG produced TPA metagenomics assembly of the A metagenome-wide association study of gut microbiota in type 2... | reverse complement strand
AAGGAGCGCGGCGCGTGGCAATCTACCATTGCAGTATCAAAGTCATATCCCGCGGCAAGGGCAAATCCGCTGTTGCCGCCGCCGCTTACCGGGCGGGGGAGAAAATCACAAACCAGTTTGACGGAATGACCCACGACTACACCCACAAGGGCGGTGTCGTCCACACCGAGATTTTACTACCCGACCACGCCCCCGCTGAATATGCGGACAGGGCGGTTTTGTGGAACGAAGTGGAGAAAATCGAGAAAGCAAAAAACGCCCAACTTGCGCGGGAGATTGAAATTTCCTTGCCCCGCGAACTGACGAGGGAGCAAAGCATTTCCCTTGTCCGCGAGTATGTGAAACGGCATTTTGTGGCGGCGGGAATGTGCGCCGATGTATGCCTACATGATACGGGCGGCGGCAACCCCCACGCCCATATCATGCTGACAATGCGCCCTTTTGACGAGGGCGGCGAGTGGGGAGCGAAGCAGAAAAAAGTCCTATGGTAGTCTCAGAAAAAAGAGTACATTCTTGACAGGGACGGTAATAAAATCTATGACCCGAAAAAGCGGCAGTATAAATGTAAATCCATTCCCGCTACCGACTGGAACGAGCAGACCAAAGCCGAGGAATGGCGGGCGGCATGGGCGAGGCTTTGTAATCAGACATTGGAACAGTACGAACACGCCGAGCGTATCGACCACCGCAGTTATGAACGGCAGGGAATAAACCAAATCCCCACCGTCCATTTAGGCGTTGCCGCTTCCGCTATGGAGAAGCGCGGCATCCGCACCGGGCGCGGCGACCTTAACCGGGAAATCGAAGTGACGAACCAGAAGTTGCGGCAGTTAAAGGCGCGTATCTCCAAACTGCAAAACTGGTTGAAAGAAGAAGCCGGGAACACCGAGCCGCCCACCCTTGCCGACTACATTCAAGGTATACTGTCACGCAAGGCACAGGCGGGGAAAACGGGATATTCCCAATCCCTGTATAATCTCAAAGACGCGGCAAAAATGCTGAATTTCCTGCAAACCAATAACATCATGGATATGGCGGGGCTTGATGAAAAATTCAAGTCCATGATAGGGGAACAACTGGATATTCAAGGGAAACTGAAACCCGTTGAACGGCGGCTTGCCACTCTGAAAAAGCACTTAGAGCAAGCCGACATTTATTTCAAGTGTAAGGGAAAGAAGCCGCTGACCGAAGCCGAGCAAATCTTATTCACAACAGCGAAAGATTATCTCAAAGGCGTGATGAACGGCAAGACCACAATCCCGACAAAGACATGGAAAGAAGAATACACCAAGCTGACCGCCGAGAGGAAAACGCTTAATCAGCGGTATCTTGCATTGAAAGAGGAAGTGAAAGAAGCCGAGAAAATCAGAAAGAGCGTTTATAGTATCTTGCGGCAGGAACAGCGAGAACAGCAACCCCACAGAAAGCAGGATGTGGAGCGATAACGGACAGGGCGGCGGAATAGTCAACGCTTCTGCCCTGCCGCCCTGTTTTGGACTTTTATTAGACCGATAAACTGGAATTTGTCAATCTATCATACCATATTCTTTATTCATCTTTCAACTCTCCAACATTTATTATTTTATTTAATCCTGCAAGATACATTTTATCTAATTTTTTTGCTCGTCCCTCAAGTATTTGCTCAATGGGGTAATATTCATCATTCAAATTTGCTTTCAAAATTGCTATATTTATATTTGGATGATTATAATATTCCAAAACTCTTAAACCAAATTCTCTGCCAATTTCTTCACTGCTATTCTCAAGCAAATATATAAAATCCTTATCTCTGTCAGTAATAGCAACATCTCCAAAATCAATTATACCAACAGCCTTGTTGTTTTTAATTATAATATGATTACAGCTTAAATCATTATGGCATAGGGCTTTAACATATTGAGAAATTCGTTCATCATTTAATATCCTTTTATATAAATCATCTATCCATTCTCTTGAACGATCAGGTATTTTATGATAGATTATTTCCCGTAAAATGTCATAATCACTTTTATAATCATCAATTACATTCAATTCTAACCCATCAATATTAGGTAAAGGCATAGAATGCATTTCTCTTAGAAACAATGTAATATCCTGTACCAACTTATCCTTTTCATCATCACTCATATTTTTGTAAATAATAGGGCTTAGTTTATTACCTTTGATTTCTTTATAACCACATACACCATATTCTTCACTATAATATTCAATATTAGGTATCTGTAATGTAATTTTACCTTTCAGATAATTTAATACTTGTATCTCCTTATTCAAATTATTTTTGGCTTCATCATTTTTTGACTGTTTAAATACATATTCATCATTTACAAGATATGCAATACTATCAAGCCCCTGACCTAGAACAAAAATATCATGAACTATTAAGCCAAATTCACATTCAATGATTTCTTTAATGTCCATAAGTTTCCTCCTTAAGTCAATATATAAATCTTGTTCGTTAAATTCCGATTTATCGGTTTGTACTGGGGAAAATTATACCATACCCAATTACGAAAAGCAATCCCCCGTTCTACGTCCGTTCCGACTATCCAGACCGTCAAGGGGCGAGTAGTTTTTTTTCGCAAAGTGCGCGAAAAAATCTCCACTCTTAAACCCTTGACCGTCTGGATTTTTGCCGTTGCCATTTCGCCGCCGAAAACGGGGAACAGGATAAAAAATCCTGCCCCGCTTTCGTCTGCTCCATTCTAACGGCAAAACCGTCTGCACTACTTCGGCGGCTGTCGGTAGGTTATGCGGTGGCTCTGCCCCCGCGCCCCCGACCTCTCCCAAGGAACAGAATGGAGTGTTACGCAATAGGGCTTAAAAAGGCTTGATTTTTAAGGCGTTTCAGACACGAAAACCCACCGGGTAAGGGTTTTATACTACCCACCCGCAAAAACGGCTTCTAAGCGTCCACAGGCGCGTTTTGCGCCCCTTTTCCTGTCCCGTTTCCCGCCGCACTAACAAGGGCTTGCGTCAATAACTCAAAAAAGCACTTGACAAAACGCTTCATGGGGCACCGCCAAGGATATTGAGCCGTTCATGGCACCCAAGTTTGCAGACAACATCATCCTGACCAAAACGGAACGCCTGATGATGTCCAACCGTCCACCGGACCCCAAGAACGCCCGGAACAAAAATGTGCTGGTGGTGGGCGGCTCCGGCAGCGGTAAGACCCGGTTTTGGCTCAAGCCCAACCTGCTTCAATGCCACAGCTCCTATGTCGTCACCGATCCGAAGGGTTATAATTATCTAGGATAAAGCAAAGATGCGTTTACAAAATCGGAAAAGTATCGTATCTTTGTTACATATCGTACCCCCTACTAAAAACACAAAGAAGGTGAAACTATGGCAAAATCCAACCAAGGAAAAATCACGGCACTGTACGAAAGGCTTTCCAGAGATGATGAACTGCAAGGTGAATCTAACAGCATTCTGAATCAGAAAAAGTATCTGGAAGATTACGCTCGCAAAAACGGCTTTAACAACATCCAGCATTTTACGGACGATGGATACAGCGGAACGAATTTCAATCGTCCCGGCTTCCAGTCCATGATTGCCGAAATTGAAGCCGGGCACATTGCAACTGTCATTGTAAAGGACATGAGCCGTTTCGGACGCAATTATCTGGAAGTTGGATTTTACACAGAGATTCAGTTTCCTTCAAAGGGTGTTCGGTTCATCGCTATCAACAACAATGTTGACAGTGCCAATCCCACAGACAATGACTTTACCCCTTTCCTGAATATCATGAACGAGTGGTACGCAAAGGATACCAGCAATAAAATCCGCGCTGTGTTCAAATCGCGGATGCAGGATGGCAAACGGTGCAGCGGCAGTATACCCTACGGTTATAAGCGGGTTCCCGGTGATAAGCAAACTCTTCATGTAGATGAGGAAGCAGCTTCCGTTGTCCGCAGGATCTTCGATATGGCAGCCAGCGGTGCCAGTCTTGCACAAATCGGGCAGACGCTTTCGGAAGAAAAAGTGCTGATTCCGTCTGCATACGAAGAACAGCATCATCCCGAAGCGGCCCGGAACCATTCGTATCACGACCCCTATCGATGGAATACGACCACCTTGACCTATATTCTTGACCGACAGGAATACCTCGGCCATACAGTGCTATGTAAAAGCATCCGTGAGAACTTCAAACTGAAAAAGCGCCGTGCTGCGACCCCGGAAGAAAGGATTGTATTCAAAAATACCCATGAAGCTATCATCGACCAAGAAACATGGGATAAAGCACAGCGTCTGCGCAAGAGGAATCCGAAAAAACTTCCGAGCGGAACATACTCGCACCGTTTAGCCGGGATGGTGTTCTGCGCTGACTGTGGCTCCCGAATGAGTTTTTCCAGCCCCGAATCCAAACATCGGGATTCTGATGTGGTGTATGATTCGGATTCTTCATGGCAGTGCAGCAAATACCGTAATATGTACGTTTCCTGCACATCCCATTTTATCAAAACCTCAACCATTGAAGCCGCTATTCTCAATGCAATCAAAGCGATGACAAAAGAAATTATTGAAAATGAGGATGAATTTGCCGAGCAGCTTCAAGCTGCATGGGAAAGCCAAAACACACAGGTATCTTCCGAGAGTAAAAAAGAACTGCATTCAGTTCAAAAAAGAATAAACGAGTTGGACGCTTTGATTCGGAGCCTATATGAAAACAGCGTCTTAGGAAAAATCCCAGAACGACAGTATCAGCGGTTGATGGCGCAATACGATGAGGAACAAACTGTCTGCGAAGCTCGCATTGCCGAGTTGAAGAAAGAACTGGACGTCGTTGAAACAACGAAAGTTGATCTGAAACGCTTTATCAAACTGATTCGGAAATACAAGGACTGTGAAACGCTGACAGATGAAATGCTGTACGAACTGGTAGAAAAAGTGGTGATTCATTCCGCATCTGGCGGACGGACGATCTACCGTCAGCAGCAAATCGACATCTACTTCAATTTTATCGGTGACACGTTCCCTAGTCAAATTGAGATTAGTCGCGGCGACAAGAAAAATCTTACAGAACAGCGACTTGCCAAGCGTAAGAAATATCAGAAAACTGCCGGGGAAAACCGCAAAAAGAAACGTGCTGCTCTGCGTGAAGCTGCTAAAACTGATCCACAGGCGGCAGCAGAGTATGAAGCCCTCTTGCAGAAAGGCCGTGAACAATGCCGCAAGTATGCCCAAAATAAAAAGCTGGCTCAACAGGTGCCTGCTGATACAGTTCCCATTCAATTTGAACCGTCTGAAGAAATGAAAGGAGAATCCGCATGACTACCATGAAAAAATCCATCCATGACAACGCCAACGGTCTGGACTACACCCTTGTCAACGACCATTATCTGCCGAACCTGACCGCAGCAGCCTCGGCAGAGTACCCCACCGGGCGGTGGGGCCGCTTACATAAGACGTATCTGAAGGAGCAGCACCCTGTCCGGTATAACCAACTGCTCCTGTCCGGTGAGTTAGGCGGCTATCTTGCCAAGCTGGACAAGCAGGCCGAGGAACAGCTTGCGTTGACTGTCCGGCAGATGCAGAAAGCTGAGGGCGTGACCGAAGACCTGAAAGCCGCCGATCAACTGGAATGGGTGCTCCGGATGAACAGCATCCGAAACCGCGCCGAGGAAATCATCAAGTCTGAGCTGATTTTTGTCTGATACAATATTGCATCTCTGACCGCCCTGCACGACTGCAAGGCGGTCTTTTCGTTACATCGGGTCTGCACACGGCAGCCCCTTTTTTGATACGGAGGTACACGCCTATGAAACTGACTTTTGATGAAAAGAAGCTGCTCTATGCCTACGGCAACCCCGATCTGGCACTGACCCGCAAGCGGCTGTATGAGGTTGCCGGACTGACGGTTGATCCTGATCTGAACAGACTGGTGTTCGATTTCGTCCGTAAGCTGGAGAACGAATCGCTGCATCTGGAGCGCTGGTACGACCAGATGTTCTACTTCATCCGTTCCGAGATGGAGTGTTATGCCAGGATGGAGAAGCTGGCGCAGGACATCGAGCGTGATGAGGATTGGGGGCCTGAGATGTTTGAGGAAAACGAAGATGACGAACTCTCTGACGATGTTTAAGCTGGAAACCATGATCTACGCCAGCGAGGATGGAACGAACAGCGTGTTCACGCTGAATTCTGCCTTGCAGAAGCAGCTTGACGCCCTTGCAACGCAGCACCCGGAGGTGTGCCAGCGGAAGGCAAGGGGCGAAGCTGGCGGGGTAACGTATCAGGTCAGGGGTGCCGCACTGGCTATCCAGCCCGTGCGGGGCACCGATCTGCTATGGTAAAATAATCTCCAATCGGCTACCGTATCCCTGCAAGTCATCATTGGTTTGTGTAAACACAAAGAAGCGGCGGCTCTGAAAATTGAGCCGCCGCTTCAAAATGGGCGTGCGGATATGTCTGCTATACGACGGCTTTTTTCTTTTGCCGTCGTCCGGTAGATCATTCCATATTTATGAAACTTGGTGCTTGGCAAATACACGGCGAGAGATACCTGCACCAACTCCCAAAAAGAGTAGTGCTGCCGGGATTGCCCATATCGCATACAGCATACCGTTACTCATTTGTTCCACCGACAGGAGCGAAATAGCCAGTGCATGATAGATAGGAAGAAGTCCAACCAATCGGAACAACGGATTTGCTTCTGTGATTGGCAGCAAAACTGGGAACAGAAAAATTGCTATCGCCGCAACCAAAGCTATAATCTGATTTTTACTGATTGCAGATAGGAACAGTGTAATTCCAGTAACGCTGAGGGTACAGGTAAAGGCCAACAGGATTTGATATTTGAGTAATGTTCCACAAGTGATATTGAAAGGAATAAAACCTTCTACATAGTCGCTGGGAGCGAATAGAATACTACAATCTAGCCCTTCCGTTCCGTAAAAGATAAGAGCAAGAAGCAAGTTAAAAGCCGCAACCAGCGCAGTAGTGAGAATGGCGGTAAGAATGCCGGCTGCTACCTTTGCAGTAGCGCATTTGGTTTTGCCGTATTTGCTTGTCAATATGATATTGTCAACGCCTTCATACTCGCCGGAGAAAATCGGAGCAAGCATGATGATAACCGCAAGAGCAAGGGCGATAAAAAACCGCACCATGTTTTTACTTGTTGAAAGCCAACCATCTACATAGCCAATTTTAATTTCTTCATTACCGAACACATCCGAAACACTTAATCCGTTCCAATTCCCCTCTTTATCAGAAAATCGGGAAAAGGCGGCGGATTGCGTAGCGTTCTGATACAGGTACATAGCATTGAGACCATGCAGATCGTGGGTCGGTGCAAAATCAGACATCATTTGCTGCACCTTTTCGTCTGTCAGGATTCCTTCATATTTAGCTGCAATTTCCTTGTCGATTTTTACTGCTGTTTTGCCAGTACCTTCACCGATATTTTGGTCAAATGCATATTTGTTTTGAAAGGTGGAAAAGGATAGCAAGGCAGAGAACAGGATAATTCCAATTAGAGCGATGAGCGCCAAACGTTTTGAAAACACTTTCCGCAGTTCAAAAAGAATCAGTTTTTTCATTCTTCACAGCCCCCTTTGAAATAGAACAGGTACAGGTCTTCCAAAGTGGGCTGCACCCTTACCGCATTTTCCATAGACGGACGATCTCCAATAATCCGTAAGATTGTCTGGTTTCCACTGATGTTCCGCAGATTACTTGTATTGTAGGCAGCTGCGTGTTTTTCCGCATAGGCAGTCGGAACCGTACATTCCCATACTTGACCGTCGATTTCAGAAGTGATCTCTTGCGGATTTCCAAAGTGAATGATTTGCCCGGACTTCATCATAATGATTTCCTCCGCAATAAACTCCACATCGGAAACAATATGCGTAGACAGGATCACAATGCGGTCTTTGGAAAAGGCGCTGATCAAATTGCGGAAACGGACGCGTTCTTTCGGGTCAAGCCCTGCCGTTGGCTCGTCTAAAATCAAAATGCAGGGGTCATTGAGCATGGCTTGTGCAATCCCTAAACGCTGTTTCATGCCCCCGGAAAAGGTTTTGATTTTGTGCTTACTTTCCCTCGATAAGTCTACTGCTTCCAGCAGTTCTTTTGCCTTCTTCCGCGCTGCCTTCTCGTCCAAGCCTTTTAGGGCAGAAATGTAAAGCAGAAAGTCATACGCTGAAAAATCGGGGTAATATCCGAAGTGCTGCGGCAAATAGCCTAAGAGGTTTCGATACTTCTCACCCAGTTCAACAATGCTCCTGCCATTCAGCATGATTTTTCCGGAAGTAGGCGTTTGGATATTGCAGAGCAGCCGCATAAGCGTTGTTTTTCCTGCGCCGTTTGCGCCCAGCAAGCCGTAGACACCATTGGTCAGGGTAATATTCAAATTGTCTACGGCGGTTTTGGAGCCGAACTTTTTTGTCAGCCCAATCGTTTTTAATTCCATAAAAAGCCCCTTTCTCCATAGGGAGCAATAAAATACTCTCCATGTGTTTTCATGGAGAGTATAGCGGGGAAATATCTACTTTTTATCTACAAGGCAGGAGATTTGAAGTAGGCGGATACATTTGCTCCAGTTGCAGTATTTTCAATCTTCAAATAGCCGTTGTGGTGTTCACAAAGCAGCTTGCAAATATATAGACCAAGTCCAAAATGCTCGGAATGGTTATTTTCCTCTGTGTAATATGGGCTGGTTGCTTTTTGCAGACTGCTTTTGTCAAAACCCTTCCCATCGTCTGATACGGAAAGCAACAAGCCGTTGTCATGCAAGGCGAAAGATATCGTTACCGTAGTCTGGGCATATCGAACCGCGTTGGCAAGCAGGTTATTGCTGACCTGTGAAACAAATGCGCTGTCAAGGGGCAACTGTGAATTGGGTATATGATTTTGTAAAATCAACTCTTTTGCATTTTTCGCGCAAACGATTTTTGCGCTGTCATACAAAGATGATACCAATGGTTGCAAGCCAATCAACTTGTACTCTGGCTGAGTATCTTCCATACGCCTAAGATTGCTCATACTGCTTACATAGTTTTCCATACGGGAAATATGTTTTCCCATTGTGGCGGCGTTTTCCCTCGTTTGGGAATTGTCGCTGGCTTGTAGCATTTCGTTATAGCCTTTTAGTACTGTCAGAGGGGTAACCGTCTTTGACAAAGGTATAATAATAAATCACAACAAAAACCGAGCCAACCTACACTAAAACGCCACTTTTTGTATCAACAAAAGGGGCGTTTTTTTCATGGCTCGACAGGGAAAGGAGTGGTATCAATCAAAAATTAAAAATGGAAAGGGGGAATATTTTTCGCTGGCCGGGCCGTATGGTCTGGCCTTTTTTCATGCCACAAAAAAGGAGGTTAGCGAATGGCAGATGAAACATTGAACAAGGGCCCGGAGGGAGAAAAGCTCCCGGAGTCCCCAGCCCCGGATGGGCCCGGCGCACCGCCCGCGCCGGAACAGGCCGAACAGGTGACGCTCCCCGGTATGGGCGAGGGCGGCCCTGCTCCGTCTGGTAAGGTCATCAACCTGTCGGATGTGCGGGGTGATGATGATAAGGGCGGCAAGGCTCCCGCCGTTGAAGCGGAAAAGCCGGAAAAGCGCCGGGGCCGTCCGCCAAAGGAACAGGCGGAGCCGAAGTCTCCAAAAGCGGAAAAGACGGCCAAGCCCCGCGCAGGCCGCCCACCCAAGGGGGACAAGGCGGCCCGCGCCGAGGCTCAGCCGTCCACGCGAGACAAAGTGTCCCAAAGTAAAAAGAAAACCCCGGAAAAGGGCTCCGGCGGGATGGGCCCGCCCAAGTCTCCGCCAAAGGGCAAGGCCGGGCCCGTCAAAGCTGCGGCGGCCCCTGTCCCGGAGATCAAACCGCCGCCTACACCAGCCGGGCCGCCCCGCCCGGTTGAGGAGGGCAAGGTTGTCTATTTGAAATTGTCCGAGCTCCATGCGTTCCACACGTTCCGGGAGCATCCCTACAAGGTGCAGGACGATAAGGCGATGGATGACCTGGTGGGGACGATCAAGGAGCATGGCGTTATGACCCCCGCCACCGTCCGCCCGGAAAAGGACGGCCAGGGCTATGAGATCATCGCGGGCCACCGCCGTCATCATGGCAGTGAACGGGCCGGGCTGGATGAAATGCCCTGTATTGTCCGCAACATGACGGACTTTGAAGCCGTCCGGGAAATGCGGAACAGCAACAAACAGCGCGGGGAGCCCCTCCCCAGCGAGTTGGCCCGCCTGCTGGATTTGGAGGTGGAGGCTATCAAGCACCAGGGGGCCCGCCCCGGCAACAGCCAGGAGGAGCAGGCCCTGGGGAAACGCTCTGTTGAGATTGTGGGTGCGGATCACGATATGAACTATAAAAAAGTCATGCGTTATATCCGGCTTAATTCTCTTGTCCCGGAGCTCCTGGATATGACGGACGCCAAAAAGCTGGGCTTTATGCCTGCGGTGGAGCTGTCCTATATCCGCCCGGAAAACCAGCGATTGATCGCTGTTTCCATTGAGGGGGAGCAGTCCTCCCCCTCGGTCAACCAGGCCAAGCGGCTCCGGGAGCTTGACAAGGAGGGCAAGCTCAACGGCGATGTGATTGACGGGATTTTGAGTGAAGAAAAGAAGGAGGATCGCGGCGTGATTATTTCAACATCTGAACTGTCGAAGTATTTTGGCAAGGAGGTCACTCCCGCCAAAATGAAAGAACAGATTATGGCCCTGCTGGACGACTGGAAAGAGAAACAGCCGCCCGAACTGGCAAAGCCGGAGAAAAAGAACACTCTGGAAAAGTAACGGGGCTTTGCTTCGAGACACTTTGTCCCAAGGTGCCGGGCCCCGGAAAAGCAGGGCTCTGTGGTGATATATCCCCCGTCGCCGGGGATAAAAAAGCACAGTCGGAGGTGGGCTGTCAAGGGGGCGGAACGCCCCGCCGCTTGCGGGGGGGGGCCCGCTGGGGGCCCGGACAGCCCGGGCCATGACCACCGTGTTGGCGATGACGAAGTCGGCACAGAGGGCCATGCCCCAGGCATCGGAGACATTGCGGCAGGACGACCGGGGGATGACCGAGGCCCCGGCATCCAGGAAGAGATGCAGGGAGCCGCCGTCACTGGGGCCCAGCACAAGTACCTCATACCCCATGCTGCGCAGCACCGGCACGGCGCTTACCAGCACGATGGGCGCGCCGGTCATATCCAGCACATGGCTCATAATAAAGGCACGTTTGCCATGGGCCGAAAACGCATCCTCGGCGCAGATGCCGCGCTCGTAGTGGAGCAGGGCCTGCGGGATGAGAGTGGGCCTGGTGCAGAGCTGCGCGGCCAGCGCCAGCAGCTCAGGCACATTTTCGGGGTCATGGGCGGCGGCGCGGCAGCGCTCCAGCAGGGCGCGGCTGACCACGGCGCAGCGGTTCTGCGCCTGCAGCGGCTGGCTCTGATAGAGGGCAGTCGCCCCGCCAAAGCCGAACACAGCGTTGCAGACGGCGTAATCCGCCCCATCCTGCAGGGCTTTGGCAAAGTACATCAGGGCGGTGGACATCAGCTCCACGTCCTCGGCGGCCAGAAGCACGCCGTCCACGCTTGCGGTCAGTTCCCCATCCAGCCGGTCCACCAGCCGGAACTTGCGGTGGAGCTGGTCGGTCAGTGTGGCTTTCAGGGCCGTGCTGCGGGCCGGTGCGCAGACCAGCAGGTAGGTGCTCTGGGTGTTGCTGTACTCCTGCAGGGCCAGCTGACGCTGCTGCAGGGGGGTGTAGTTGTTATACATGGCTGTTCCTCCGTTCCGCTTCTCAGTTTCCACGGTGGAACAGACGCATCAGGCTGCGGATGGGAGCAGTGAGCTTCCAGCTTTTGCTGGAAAACACGCTTTCCAGCGAGGTCTCGTAGGCAATGCTCCGGGCCTGCAGATCGGCGTTTTTCTGGCACAACTGTGCGATCTCCTGCTGCAGGGCGGCTACCATCTGCTGCTGGGCCGCGGCATTCTGCTCCAGCTGCTGGATATGCTGCTTTTCGCTGTCCTTGCGCAGCTGGAGCTGCTGCACGCCCTGCAGCACGGCGCAGAACAAAGGCTCGTCCGTCAGGGTCTCCAGCGGGAAGTAGCCATAGCTCACCACTAGTTTCATCCCGGCGGGGTAGTGGGTGGTGCCCTCCAGCCGGTAATTGGGGTCATCGCCCAGGAACAGGGTGCTGCCGCCGGAAAGGTTCAGGCCGTTGGTGGGTGCGCAGATGATGCGGTCATCTGAAAAGATCAGGTTGGTGATGCAGCAGGGCAGCTCACCCGGGTCGAACCGCAGGGCCTGTGCAGCCACCGGCAGCTCAAAGGTCGCGGTCACAGCACCGGTCAGCTCGTCGGTGGTGCAGTCGGGTGCGGTCAGGGTGTCCTTTTCCGAAAAGCCGAAGCCTGCATCATAATAGAGCAGCGGCTGCAGCAGAGTGGGCGAGTCGGTATGCATCTCGCGCTGGGGGTGTGCCGCAAGGTAGGACTGCACCTTCTGTTCCAGGGCAAGGCAGCGTTCTGCCAGATGGGAAACACCTTCGTCCGAAAGCTTGAGCTGCTGTTCCAGCTCGGCGATCTTTTCCTGCAGAGCCGCAGTGTTCTCAGGAGCTGCGTTGTTCATAACCGGATTCTCCTCATAATATTATTTCACTTCAGCAGAGGGTGCACCCTCTGCAAAAAATCAGTGTTTTGCCGCAAAATGACGCTCAGGCGTTTCGGTGCGGGCGCTGCGCCGGCGGGGCGCTTCCGCCGCCTTCTGCTCCCGGCGGGCGGTGAGCCAGAACTTCAGGTCCCGGCGGCGCACCAGCAGCTCGCAGATGAGCAGGGTGGAGCCCAGCGAAAGGGTGAACTGCAGCACCATGCCCAGCACCGGGTGAGCCGCAAACTTCTGGGGCATCAGGTACCAGGGAATGGCCGTGAGCTCCACAGTGTGGACGCAGAAGATGAACAGCGAACGACGGCCAATGGCCTGGATGGCGTGGGTGACAACGTTTTCCACCCTGCGCTGGAACCAGATGACGATGGAAAGGATGCCCAGGCCCGTCACGGCATCCAGCAGGATGCTCACGGGGCCGAGAGTCCACTCGGCCATCGAGACGCAGTCGGTGCTCTTGGTAAGAAGCACCAGTGCGGCCACGGCCAGAGCCGCCGCGATCATCCCGCAGCGCAGACGGGGCGAGAGGGGCTGATCAAAGATCTTATATTTCTTGGCAAGATAGCCCACATACAGAGCCGGAACGGTGACCATGCCCTGGCCGATGCAAAAAGGAGCCTCCCAGGTGATGCAGATGCCCCAGCCTAACAGCATGGTACCCAGCACCGCCCAGTTTATGTACTGCTCCGGGAAGATATTCAGGATGAGATCCAGCAGGATCCATGCGATCATCAGCGAGAGCAGATACCACATGGGGCCGCAGGAGAAGAACAGTTGGCCGAAATAGGTGGCCGTGTGGGGCAGGCCCAGTGCAAAGCCGCCCAGCACCTTGTAGGTCTCGTAGGTGGCGTTGTGCAGGCTGCCGAACAGGCTGTAATGGATGATAAAATGGAACACGGTGGTGGCAATGCCTGTATAGATGTAAGGCTTGAGCAGCGTTTTGAACTGCTGGTCGATGCACTTGCCGATGGAGCGCTTGCGGAAGCCGTAGCCGCTGGCAATGTAAAAGGCCGCCATCAGGGATTCGCGGTAGGCGAACATGAAAAAGGTCAGCGGGTTGATGTGGCTGGCATCGCCCATGGGGTAAAGCTCACCGGTGTGGGCAAAGACGATGGTCAGCATGCCGACACCCTTGAGCAGATCGAACATGCCCAGCGAATTTGCGGCACGGCGTTTGGTTCCCTCCATAAAAAGGTCCTCCTCTGCGCCGCACCCCGCCCCGGGATGGCAGAATTGCCGGATTTTTGGCGCATCATGTTAAAAATTAGAGATATTTATAATAAGTATAATGCTTTTTGCCCTTGCTGTCAATCAAACCCGGGGAGAAAGCACGGTAGGCGGATACCGGGAAAAGTGTACCACACTCACGGCCTGCCCGCAACAAAAGGCAGGATTTACATCCGGGTGCACAGATTGATTGCAAGTTTAAGTTGCACATTTGTGCAATTAAATCTTGCATTTAAGCCCTCTATGCGGTATACTCTAGGCTAGAGTACCCAGAAGATTCCATTTGGCGGAAACAAAAGGGAATAATTTAACAAAAATAAACAGGGAGTGTAAAATAATGGCAAACAAGGCTTGTAACGAAGTTGTGACCGTGGCAAATATGCCGATGACCGTTTTTGATATGATCTCTGCGATGCAGAATAAGTATGCTGACCGTGTGGCGTTCCGCTATGTGGAGGGCAAGGACACGGTGGTGGAAAAGACCTACGCTCAGTATGTGCAGGATATCCGCAAAGTGACCGGCTACCTGCAGCAGGAGCTGGGCGAGCCCAAGGGCAAGAAGATCGTCATCCTGAGCCGCACCAACTATGAGTACGGCGCTGTCGTTTTCGGCACCATGATGGCAGGCGCTGTCATCGTGACCCTGAACCAGGGCAAGACCTGGGCCGAGCTGGAGTATGAGCTGGGCATGGTGGAGCCGGACCTCATCTTCAATGACGGCATCGATTACGGCTACCGCGCCCAGTTGGAAGCACTTTACGGCGCTCAGCTCCGCCCCATGGATGCCTGGACCGCTGCCCCTGAGGCCGAGATGGTCAACCGCATCGACCACGAGGGTCTGCTGATGCTGATGTTCACTTCCGGCACCACCGGCCGCAGCAAGGGTGTGATGCTGAGCGAGAAGAACTACTTCACCGCCTGCCAGATGTACATCGATGGCCAGAAGGACATCCTTGACCAGGAGGAGCGGCTGGCACCCCAGTACCTCGACCGGAACTTCAGCCACTTTACGCTGGTGCCCATGTTCCATCTGGCCGGTTTCATCTGCTACTTTGTCTACGGCATACAGGGCTGGACCCTGAATCTCTGCTGTGATGCCCGCGACCTGCGCCGGGATATGAGCCTGATGCACAGCGATGCCATGTCTACCCCGCCGGTGCTGGTGGAGATGATCTACAACGAGATCAAGCGCGGCCATGCCGACCGCCTGAACGGTCTGTGGAACCTGAGCTGCAGCTCTGCGATCCTTGATCCCGCCATCCTGAGCGAATTGGTGAAGAACGGTTTCTACATCAACCAGTGCTACTCCATGACCGAGCTGGCCGGCTATGGCCTGCTGAACGTGACCCAGGAGGGCGACCACCTGCGTGCCCTGGGCAAGCCGGACGGCTTCTGTGAGGTCAAGGTGAACGAGACCGGCGAGATCTGCGTCCGCGGCGGCTGCGTGATGCTGGGCTACTATAAGGCCCCCGAGGCAACTGCCGAGACCATCGACAAGGACGGCTGGCTCCACACCGGCGACCTGGCCCGTGTGGACGAGGAAGGCTACTACTATATGACCGGCCGCAAGAAGAACCTCATCATTCTGGACAGCGGCGAGAATGTCAGTCCTGAGGAGCTGGAAAAGCTGCTGGGCAAGTGCGATGCCATCAAGGAGTGCATCGTCAAGGAGATGGGCAAGAAGATCGGCACCGTGGTCTGCTGTGAGGATGACAAGCAGCAGCAGGTGAAGGAGTTTGTCACCGAGCTGAACCGCACCCTGCCCATGTACAAGCGCATCTCCGTTGTAGAATGCAGCGCCGAGCCCCTGCCCCGCAACGCGCTGGGCAAGCTGCTGCGCAAGTAAAACCAAACGGGAGAAAAAGGAGCAGACCATGGTAAACAATGTCTATGATCTTGTCACCCGGACAATGGAGCAGGAATTCCCCGGGCGGGTGGCCTTCCGCTGGGTAGAGGATGCCACCGGCACCGTGAAGGAAAAGACCTATGCCGAGTATGCACAGGATATCCGCCGCGCCGCTGCCTGGTTTGCCCGGAACATCCCGGAAGTGGAGGGCAAGCGGGTGGTCCTGTTGAGCCGGAACTGCTATGAGTACGGCGTGAATACCTTTGGCGCTGTGCTGGCCGGGGCTGTTCTGGTGACGATGAACCAGAAAAAGACCTGGGATGAACTGAGCTGGGAGCTGGAGCTGGCAGAGCCTGCCCTCATCCTGAACGATGGGGTGGACTACGGCTGCCGTGACCAGCTGGAGGCTGCGTATGGGAAACGCCTGCGGCCGATGGATGTCTGGAAGGACACCGCGCCCGGCGGGCTGGAAAAGAAGATCGACCCCAATGCCCTGATGGTCATGCTGTTCACCTCCGGCACCACCGGCCGCAGCAAGGCCGTGATGCTGGCGGAGCGGAACTTCTTTACCGTGATGCAGATGCACGTTGCCATGGGCGACCACATGCTGGACTTCAAGCACCGGCAGCTGCCCGAGGACAAAAACGATGTCCTGAGCAACTTTGCCATCCTGCCCCTGTTCCATCTGGGCACCTTTATCTGCCTGTTCTCCTGGCCCTTCAAGGGCTGGGCCCTGAACCTTTGCAGTGACCTGCGGAATTTCTACCGGGATCTGGGCCTGATGCACAGCGATTCCATTGCCGTGGCCCCGGTGCTGATGGAGAGCATCTACAAGGATGTCAAGCGCGGCCGCGTCGATAAGCTGAACGGCCTGTGGAACCCCTGCGGCAGCTCTGCCATGTTCGACAGCGAGATGCTGCTGAATCTGGTGGAAAACGGCATGTACATCACCCAGTGCTACGGCATGACCGAGACCTGCGGCGATGGTCTGGTGAACTACGCCCAGACAGAGCCTCATATCCGGGCGCTGGGCAAGCCGGATGACCACTGTGAGTACAAGCTGGATGAGACCGGCGAGATCTGTATCCGGGGCGGCTGTGTGATGCTGGGCTACTATAAGGATCCCGAAGCCACCGCCGAGATCATCGACAAGGACGGCTGGCTCCACACCGGCGACCTGGCCCGTGAGGACGAGGACGGCTATTACTACATGGTGGGCCGGAAGAAGAACCTGATCATTCTGGGCACCGGCGAAAACGTCAGCCCCGAGGAGCTGGAAAGAAAGCTCAACGCCTGCCCTGAGGTGCAGGAGTGCGTGGTCAAGGAGATGGGCAAAAGGATCGGCGCGCTGATCTGCTGTGCCGAGGAAAAGCAGGCGGAGGTCCGGGCCTTTATCACCGGGTTGAACCGTACCCTGCCGCTGTACCAGCGGATCACGGCGGTGGAGTTCAGTGCCGAACCCCTGCCCCGCAACGCCATGGGCAAGCTGCTGCGCAGGTAAGCGCGGAAATTGCGAAAAAAGCGCGAAACCGGGCGGCCTGTGTGTTGCATTTCCTCTATAAAACAGGTATTATAAAACACAGGAATGTCCCGCCCGGCTGGCTAAACCGGCCCGGCGCGTGGCATACTGAAACTGCGCCCTTGCAGGCGATAAAAAATCCCTCACGGAAAGGAAGATTTTTTGATGGAAAGAGCAGAAATCGTGTCTCAGATCCTGGCAATTCTGGAGGATGTGGCAGAGATCTCGCCCGAGGATGTCAACGAAAACAGCGTGATGATGGATGATCTGGATCTGTCCTCTATGGAGATCCTGACCGTCGTGGCCGATCTGGAAGAGACCTTTGGCCTGCGCATCCCCGAAAAGGAGCTGCGCAACTTTGTGACCATCGGCGATCTGGCCGATTATCTGGCCGAGAACGCGGGGTAATTCCGGATGAATGCAGAGCAGCGTGCGGTGTTTCAGGGCATCGTCTACTATTACCGTGAAAATCAGGTCCTCTGCCGCTATCAGGCCACGCTGAAGGAGACCGTTGACCCGGCCCTTCTGCAGCAGGCACTGGATGCGGCCCGCCCGCTGGCAGAATATTATTTCTGCCATGTGGTGTGGGAAAAGCGGGAAGCCCGTCTGGAGCCCAACACCGCCCCCTGCCGTGTGCGGCAGGGGCGCCACCCGCCCAACAACCCCCCGGGGGAA
>ERZ859776.535-NODE-535-length-17937-cov-2.993569_pt1 | contig 17937 bp, 15 predicted proteins | sample MGYA00509987_ERZ859776 | MGnify/ENA primary metagenome ERZ859776 (study PRJEB30046, sample SAMN00715146) | human gut metagenome | study: EMG produced TPA metagenomics assembly of the A metagenome-wide association study of gut microbiota in type 2... | reverse complement strand
TATTTCTCCTATTCCAACAATATACTTACAATTAAAATGTCTAACTTTTAGTCGTCTGTTACTATATATAAAAAGGATCGATATTCCACTCCCACTGAATATCGGTCCTTTTAATTTGTTTAATATTGATAGATCCATACAAAGATTGGCATCGTTAATATACATAATAGAGTTGTGATAAAGTAATAAGCACTAGCATATTCTGAATCCGCATCATATATTTGCGCAATTTGTGTTACTGAAGCTGCGGTTGGAGCTACTGAAGCTAATAAACTAATTAGTAAAATCATATCCCCATTTTTCGCCATAGATGATAAGTTTGTAAATTTAAGTAAGATTAACGCAAAACATGGAAATACTATCATCTTTAAAAATGTAATGATATAGAGTCTCTGGTTTTTTAAACAGTCTTTAACATCCATACCTGCAATTAGCATACCCGCAACAATCATACAAATTGGTGCAATGGTTGCACTCATTGAATCCATAGTTTCAATAATTAAAGATGGCAATTGTATTTTAAGCGCAAACATTAATATTCCTATTACAGATGCGATAACATTCACATTTTTCAATAGTTCTTTAACATTAAACCCTTTTTCTTCGCAAATCAACATTCTTCCATGTGTCCAGATAAATACAGTAGAAACAAGAATATATCCTGTTGTATACACAACCCATTCTTTTCCTAACAAAGCTTGCACTAAAGGAATGATCAAATTTCCCGCATTCGTATAGATAACAGTAGCTTTTTCAACTCCATTTAATGTATATACTTTCCCAATCATTCTTGCCATAACAATATAGATAATGTGAACGATTATAGCTGCAAGGAAAGAAAGTATAATTCCATTTTTTACATCTTGTGAATATTGAACTTGAAATGCGTTTATTATAACGCACGGAGTAACTATGTATAATGCAACAGTCGACAATACTTTACTGTCATGTTTAGTTAATAAACTAGATTTTACTAGAATAAATCCCAGCAAAATCATAATAAACAGTTCTGCAATTTGTTTAGTTAATAGTAGTGCCATTATTCGAATGTAGCAATAACACTTTCTTTAGCCTGCACAGGTTGATCAGATACAAATTTTACATTCTTTGCATTACCAGAATTTAATAAAACTAGCATAATCACGTCTTCATAATTCATTGCCTTTAGTTTGTCATGATCAAAAGTAATTAATAGTTGACCTTGTTTTACATTTTGTTCTTTTGTTACTTTACAACTGAAGACTTTCTCCGTTAAATTCACTGTATCTAATCCACAATGAATCAAAATTTCCATACCATTATCTAGAGTCAATCCTACCGCATGTTCTGTGCTATCGAATATGGCAGTGACTTTTCCGTCACAAGGAGCGTATACTTCATTTCCCTTTGGTTTAATGGCAATACCATCTCCCATCATTTTCTGTGAAAACACATCATCGTTTACCTGATCGATTGAGATCAAATCACCACTTACATATGCTTTCAAATCATTACTATTTTTTCTTTTCTTAAATAAAAACATGTTTTACACCTCCAAAAAAAACTTTATAATTATTAAAAGAAGAAAGGATGTTTCCCTTGAAATTAAATTTAAATATTCCACTAAGTTCATTAACAAACAAAGAACTTAAAATCTTACAATATATTCATGATAATGAGAATAGAATCAGCAAAATGAGTATACAAACATTCGCAAAAGAAATCAATTATTCAACATCTACTGTCTTACGATTTTGTCGCAAGCTTGGTTTTAGTGGATTTCCTGAATTAAAATTTTTCTTGCGTCATCAAGAACAAGAACCTTCTAAAAAAAATTCAAATTATTCCATTGAATCTATAAAAAAATCAATCATTACCGATTTAGAAGGTACCACAAGTTTGATGAATACAGATGATCTATTTCAAATTGCCAAGTTACTATCAAGTAATGCCCCTGTTTACATTCATTCTCCTGCTGGTTTAACAGATATTTCTGTTAATTATTTAGAAAGTATGTTGTTTATATCAGGTTGTCAAAACATTTATAAGTCACATGCGTCAAAAATGACACACCATTATATTCAAACTCTTGATAAAGGCAATATTTTTATTTTTATTTCCAATTCAGGAAAATTTGAAACAACCCTAAATTTAGCTAAAGAAGCCAAACTACATGGCATGATTGTCATTTCTATTTCTTCCATTGAAAATAATGATTTGGCTGAAATATCTAACTACAATATCCGCTTTTTTTCTAAAAAAACGGAAAATGAAGGTGCTGATTCAACCTCAAGATTTTGTACTTTCTTTGTGTTAAGTACATTCATTGAATTTTTCAACGAATATAAGAAAGGAATAGACCATGAAATCATTTCTTGATACAGTAGATGTTAACAATTTAACTTCTAGTGAACAAATTATTTATCAATATTTTAAAGATCATTTAAACAATATTGTTTATTTATCTCTAAGCGATATTTGTAAAGAACTATATGTATCCAATGCAACCGTTATTCGATTTTGTCAAAAGCTTGGTTTCAAAGGGTTCAATGAACTTAAATTTCAATTAAAAAATGATCTTAATCTAACAAACAAATCCACAAACGCATGGGATACCATCCCCCATCGTACTTCTATTTTAAAAGATTTTATTGATAATGTTAATGATAAAATAATCGAACAAATTTGTGCTGAAATCAAAAGTCATAAATCCATATACATCTATGGCAGAAATATGTCTAGCTTGCCTGCCAAGTATCTGCAATCTATGTTAAATACAATGGATATTCCATGTATTTATATAGATTGGATTGATTTTCTTTCTGCCTTATCTAAATCATTTCCAGACAATGCTGTTCTTTTCGTTTTCACAAATTATGGAGACAAATCTATTTATGAACCCATTGTACAACAATGCCATGAACGACGGGTTAAAATCATTTGGATTTCGAGTACGGATTTAGATTCTTCTTTATTAAACACTAACGACATCTATATATCTACGCATGAAACAGAATTAGAATCTCCACCGTTACTTACAAAATTAACATCTTTTCTATTAGTACAATTTATCATTGAATATTTGCGTCACAATATAGATAAGCAGGAAGCTTAAAATACTTCCTGCCTTTTTAGTTTAATACTTTAATACTTCACGAACAGCATCTGCAATTTTTTCTACTTTAGGTCCATAAATAACCTGGATATGTTTATCACTAGGTTTAACAATACCCATTGATCCTGTTTTCTTTAACATATCCTCATTTACAGCTGCCATATCTTTAACATCCACACGAAGTCTAGAAATTCAGTTATTAACAACTACGATGTTATCTCTTCCACCAAGTCCTTCAATAATTGTATTTACTGTATTAATCATTTTTTCATCTAAAGACATATTGCTAGAAGCATCATCGTCATCATCTGATACATCAATTGAAATATTTTTCTTTGATAAATACCATTTAAATACAGAATAGTAAATGACTGCATAGAATACACCTACAACAATAACCCAATACCAATTAGATCCTGGTTGGAATACACCCCAGATAAAGAAGTCAATAATTCCTCCACCTGTATTACCAATGATTACATTTAAAACTGACATCAACATGAATGAGATACCACCCATAATTGAATGGAACACAAATAATGCAGGTGCAATAAACATAAATGAGAATTCAAGAGGTTCTGTAATACCTGAAACAAAGCTTGCAGCAACTCCAGCAATCATTAATGCTTTTACTTTCGGTTTCTTTTCTTCTGGTGAAGTTTGATAAATAGCCAAAGCAGCAGCAGGTAAACCAAACATCATGAATGGCATTTTTCCCTGTCCTAAGAATTGAGTATATGATTGTAAATCTTTTAAAGGAACTTTATCAACAAATTGTAAGAAGATATTTAGACAACCTTCTACCCCTTGGAATGTTCCACCTAATGGAGTTGTTCTGAATAATGAGTTTAACACGTGGTGAAGTCCAGTTGGAATTAACAATCGTTCTAAAGTACCGAAAATAAATACTCCAAATGCACCAGCTGAATGAATCAAATCACCTAAACCATTGATTCCTACAGAAATAGGTTCCCAGATCAATGGCATTACCAATCCAATACCTGCCATTGTAACAATTACAACTAATGCTACAAATCGTTTTCCTCCGTAGAAAGCAATAGCAGCAGGAAATTGTACTTTATGATATTTATTATGTAACCACGCCGTTACTAAACCAGCAATGATACCTGCAGTGGCTCCCATATCTACAGTATCAACACCTAAAATATTAGAAATTTTCATTGCACTAAAGTCCATAACTCCAGTCTGAATCACGCAACTAGAAGCTACTAAAAATGCATAATATCCTAAAAATCCGGCAAATGCAGCTACACCTTTATCTTCTTTGGCTAATCCTAACGCAATAGAAATCGCAAATAATACTGGCATCAAAGTAAATACAATACCTGATACTTTATTTAATGTTGAGATAATAAATAAAGGTACACTTGCGGCTAAGAAAGGTAAAACTTCCTGCACTTGCGGTTTCATTAATGCACTTGATAAACCTAATACGATACCACAAGCAGCTAGTGCAGCAATTGGCATCATCAAACTTCTTCCTAAATCAGAGAAGAATCCCATTATTTTATTTTTCATATATACTCTCCAAAATTTTCTTTCTTTTTAAATAAGACTCTCATAAAATGTTGGTTCATATTATAAATCATGAGAGTCTTAATAATTAGTTATCTTATTTCAATTCAGGCCATTGATCTCCGTTAGCTTCAATCAATGCATCCAAAATCTTTCTTGCTTCTTTTGCATCATTAATCAATCGGTTCAATGTAAATGCTTCAAATGCCTTTTGGTATGAATGTTCGAAATATGCATCTACCAATAATTTTTCACTTGATACCTGTTGTACCAATAATCCTAGATAGAATTGTGGAATATTTCCTACGCGCATTGGTCTTGGTCCATTAATTCCTAATTCACATACTACTTCTACCATTGCATCATCCTGCATGTTCGCAATGGCTCCATTGTTTTCTACAATCAAGATGAATCTTCCTAATGTATTGAATGCAATGGCTTCTGCTACTTTGATCATCATTTCTGCATGAGCATCACTGATTGCATGGAATTTGTCTCCTAATTTTCCTTCTTTAATGATTTCTTCACATTCTTTGAATACGCGCTTTTCACGTCCATCGATTACTTCATCTGCACGTGTATAGTTTGGATTCAAATGACTTGCCTTATATTCTGGATATAAATAGTATCCATCATATGTGTTTGGTAAGTAGTCTGGGAAATCTTCCAACATTGTTTGTACGAATCCATATGTTTCCAACCATGATTTATCACGTTGTTCTGCATCTTGTGGCAAGAATCCTTTTTCTTTTACGATTTGACGGATTTTTGGTAATAAATCTTCTCCTGTTTTACGATCATACATATGTGTAAACCATCCATAGTGGTTCAATCCAAAGTATACTGGATCAAGATCGTTCCAGTCACATCCTAATTGTCTTGATGTTGAACGTACGACATTTTCTGGTTGGTCACAGATATTCAAGATCTTCTTGTCATCCGGGAATTCTCTTCTTAAACATTCAGCTACGATAGCAGCAGGGTTTGAGTAGTTTAAGATCCATGCTTCTGGTGAATATTCACGAATCTGGTGAATAGCTTCTACCATGTCTACACAAGAACGTAATCCGTAACTCATTCCTCCGGCGCCACATGTTTCTTGTCCAATTTTTCCAAAGCTCAATGGAATGTGTTCATCTTTTTGACGCATGTGAAGTCCACCTGCACGCATCTGCATGAAGATGAAGTCCATATCTTTATAAGCTTCAGCAGGATCTGTTGTATATGAGAAATCCAATTCTGGATATCTTTCTTTAAACATGATTTCTCCATATTGTCCGATTGGTTTTTGTCTTTCTCCATCGATATCAAACAATACAAGTTTATTCAATGGAAATTCTTCCTGCATACGGGCAAATGATTTTAAGAATCCTAATGTATAAGTACTTCCTCCACCTACGATACATACGTTATATTTTTTCATTTTTTTTCTCCTTTTCTTTCGTTTAAAATGGCCATTTTTTTTACGAATTCAATTTACACTCATAATATAATTCACAATTTTATAAATGTAAACGTTTTCGCAGTCGTTAGGTTTATATGTGTGATAACGATATTTATTACGAACCAGGTAATTCTTTACATTTGCTTTATATATAGCACTTATAGTGCTTGTAAGCGCTTTTATTCGGAATCGATAAATTTTATTGATCTATCTGTTTCTCAAAAAAATTTATGCACAATAACATATCTATGTTGTTCCCATATAAACTTTATTGCTATAGCTATAAAACAGAAAGGCTATAAAATAAAACAAAAAATCATTTACATAAAATCTAAATTTTAAATTATAATACTGATAAAGAGGGCATACTTTATGTTTAAATTATTTAAAAAGAAAGAGAAAATAAAAAGAGAATTGCCACCAGGGACAATTCGTAAAGAATTTCATTTTAAAGGAAACGTCCAAAACATTGGTTTTCGTTTTGAAGTACAAAGCCATTCTAAACCATTAGGCATTACAGGCTATGCCAAAAACAATGATGATGGTAGTGTTACTGCACAATTGCAAGGAAGCTTGAAAGATATTAAGAATGTCATTTTATCTCTTCAAAATATTGATCGTATTCAGATTGATTCCATGACTGAAAAAGATCTTCCTGTTGATTATTATGAAAAGGATTTTTATATTCTGTATTAGCAAAAACAATGCTCATGATTTAGAGCATTGTTTTTTTGTATCAAGAAACAATTACGTTATTCCGATAGAATCACAACGGGCGCGTTACCAAAGGATCCAGTAACATTAGTAATCAACTGAGATAGATAAGTATCCATTTGTACTTTATCGACTAAAAAATCCAATCGCTTTTCTACATAGTCTTCCATATCCCTTATACTATCAAAATTTTGCATCGCTTTATCCGACAAATAGAATTCTCCAATTGATGAAATAACTAAAAAAGGAGCATTTAAATTTTCGGATTTTAACTCTTTTCTTAAGCGAACACTTATTTTTGCTTCAGTACAATCCACAATTTCTAACAATCGAGAAACTTGAACATTTTCATTTTCTTTAGATACTTGTTCCACAGAATATCCGATACTTTCCAAATACATATTCATTCCAGTTATTTGAAACATACATTCTCCTTATACATTAAAATCTTTTAATGGCCTTAACACAAAATTTCCAACACTAAATTTCTTAGATTCATGACCCATATTTTGCTTATCCACCAAATTTTTATTTTTAAATTTATAATAAGCTAACTCTTGTTCCAACTCCAATATACGTTGATTTGAAAATGAAGCTCGTCCAATTTTTTCACTAACTGCTATATTTATATACGTATTTAGACTCACTCCATCCATTTGTGCATTTTCTAATAATTGCTTATGCGTCGTTTTAGGAACCCTTAAAGCTATTTTTCCACTAGGAAGACTCCCTTCCTCTTTTGGAACTGGTAATTCTTTTCCTTCTTCTTTTAAATAACTTAGATATACACTTTTAGTTGCTTGTGCATCGGCAATTGCTTCTTCAATTGTATCTCCTCCACCTACACACCCTTTTAAATCTGGATATTCAACACACCATTCTGTTTTTCCATTTTCCAAATGCATAGGATATACTTTCATTGCATAATCCATACTATCTCTCTTCCTGGTATATTGTAATTGACCCATCTAGCTGGTCATTTACAACATACATCTCCTTTCTTTCAACCTTTAATAACCGTGGTTGAAGACGGTGTTATTAATTTGTAAAATTGAATATGTGAATGTGGATTTGTATATTCTCTTCCTGTAGCTTGACTACTTTGAGTAGGTTCTTACCACACCTTATTCCAAAACAGTGATTAGTTAGATGAGTCTTTGAATTCGTATTTTGAACCAGGTTTTGTGGTCTAAGTGTTGTGGATAACCATTTTCACACGTTTCTATAAAGAAAGGACGTTTATTTATGAAACTAGTTGGTATCGATGCTGGAAAGAACAGTCATCATTTTTGTGTTATGGACAAAGAAACTGGTGAATTCAATGTTGCACCTTCTTCTTTTTCTAACAACAAAGAAGGATTTGACTTTCTAATCAACTCTCTTAAACCGTATTCTAAAAAACCAATTCTAATTGGTATGGAAGATACTGGGCATTACCATGTGGCTCTTCTAAAATTTCTTCTTAGCAAAGGATATACTGTTGCCTTGATCAACCCTAAAACTACAGATTTAACACGTAAGATGGAAGGTGGCATTACTAAGAATGACAAACTGGATACAATCACCATTTGTGATGTTCTAGATACTCCTGAGCGTAAGAAACAGTATCGTATTACTAAAGTTGACCGTTTTGATTTATATGAACAAAGACAATTGACTCGTCATCACCATAATCTAAAGGAAGAACTCAATGTCTACTGTAATCGACTACAGAAATCGATTGATCTTGTTTTCCCTGAATTCAACACTTTATTCAGTTCGAAATATAGCATTGTTTACATGAATCTTCTTAAAACGTTTGGCAGCGCTGAAGCAATCGCTTCTACAGACATTCGTACAATTCGTAAATGTTTTGAAATCAAAGGTAGAGGCAATCGTATTTCATTGACTCCGGAAAAATTAAAAGAATGTGCTAAGAATTCTATTGGAATCTCTTCTGAAGTTGAAACGATACAGATCAAACACTTGGTAAGCCAAATCTCGCTTATTAAAGAGCAAATCGCTGAAATAGATAAAAAAATAGAAGAGTTCTCGATCAAAAACAACTCTCCTATCCTAAGCATTCCAGGGATTTCTCATTTCTCTGGTACTTCTATTTTAGCCGAATTAGGAGATATTGGCAATTATTCCAAGCCATCTCAGATCATTAAATTTGCAGGAGTAGCACCATATCACTATGAATCGAGTCAATACAACGCCCAACATACTGCCATAACCAAGAAGGGATCTAAATATCTTAGAAAAACTTTGTATCAAATCATATTGCCTGTAATCAAAAATAATCCTGTATTCAAGAAATACTATCGATTGAAGATATCTCAAGGTAAAGGACACCGTTGTGCTCAAGGTCACTGCATTAGAAAGTTGCTTAGAATCATTTATCATTTACTAGAAGCAGGACAATCATTTGACCCTGCATTATTAAGATAAGACAAATGCATCTCAATGCACCTGAACTTTAAAAAAAACGCATTTTAAAAGTTCTTTTCGTCATGCCTAAATTTAATCCAATATTCACATTTTCAAAGATCAATTTAAAACTAACTAAAAAATCTAGTTATTTTATATTTTCAAACTTTTTTAAAAAAATACTTGAATTTTATATAGTTAGCTTTCTGCAATTAATCTCTTCAACTAATTCTACTGCTTTTTTTTACATATACTTCTTTCACACTATTCCCATGTTTAGGAATTGGGAAAGGTCTATCTAACAAATCATGTGTAAATATTACATGACTTGTTCCATTTTGATTTTTCTTCTTAAAACCAAAATATTTTAAATACTTCTCTAAATCGGAAAATTCTATTTTATTTCCAGATTTATAATTCTCAATCTTCGCAATTAACTTTTCAATTTTTGACATTCGGTCCTTTCTTATATGATATCATATTCAATATCATTTATGTATAATTATCTACATATTTAAGTTTAACAACCCAATGTGAAAAAGACATTAAATCTGAAAATTTCATAAAAAAAGATATCAATTCATTTTATTTGAACTGATATCCCTTATACTATCTAGATAAGTTTGTATTCTTTGAATTCATGATTTTAAATACATCTTCTTGTGTTACTATATTAAAATCATGTTGAATCATAAGCTTTAATACACTCGCACTGATTGCGAAATCGACTGTCTTTTGTGGATCAAATCCATTGATTAGTCCATGCACAAATGCAGCACCATACGCATCTCCTGCTCCTACTGCTTCTAAACTATGAACTGTATGAATTGGGCTTTGGTAGAACTTTCCATCTACATAATAGATGCCCATCCAATCTCCTTCTTCTACAGTATGCATATTTCTTAATACACTAGTCACACTCTTCACATTTGGGAATTGACGAGTAATTTCTAACATACCCTCTTTATACGTATCAATCTGATCAATACCTGTAGATAAATCTCCATCAAAAGCATGAATTCCAAGTGTTGCTTCAAAATCTTCATCATTGGCAATACATACATCTACATACTGCATCAAATCACGCATCACAACCTGAGCTTGTTCTTTAGACCACATTTTTCCACGATAATTTAAGTCACAAACTACTTGAATATCATTTTCCTTACAATACTTCAAAGCATTCTTTAAAGATTGACAAACACTATCACTTGCTGCTGGTGTAACACCTGAAAAATAGAAAATATCACCTGGCTCTAAGATATCTTCCCATTTATAATCTTCTACATCCGATTGAGAAAAAGCACTATAAGCACGATCATACACAACATTTGTGCTACGAATATTACTTCCTTTTTCAAAGAAATAAATTCCTAATCTTTCTCCACCTCTAACCAAATGATCCGTATTTACACCATAGTGACGCACTGCACTCAACGCAGACATTCCCACTGGATTGTTTGGTACTTTCGATACAAAAGCACATTTATCTTCAAACATTGCCAAGCTCACTGCAACATTAGCTTCTGCGCCACCATAACTTGCCTCAAAACCATCGCTTTGCATAATACGCAAGTTTTCTGGTGTCTTTAAACGAAGCATGATTTCTCCAAAAGTTACTACCTTCATAATATATCCTCCATAAACCCCTTAATTATACCATTTTTTACTGTTTACTCACCTTTATTTTTAGCCTTTTTTCTGTAAGGGATTTCAAATCGAAAGATGACTTAACATTAACAACAAACATTATTTTTTCATGAATTATGTGGAATTATGGAATGTGTAGCACTCTACTTGCGAAAGTGCTAATAAGGTGTATAATGTAATCAATTTCATAAGGAGGAACACTCATGAACAAACAAAAAAAGCCTTTATATAGATATTACATGATCATATTGATTGTCATTATGGCTTTAAACCTTATCGTATTCCCTATGTTTCAACAATCTAAGCTTGAAACAACCAATTACTCAGATTTTTTAAATAAAATTGAAGAAAAGAAGATTGATACCGTTCAAATTGAAGACCACAATATTTATTACACACTAAAGAAAGATTCAACAGACAAGACCTATAAAACAGGTGTTATGAATGATTCAGATTTAGTCAATCGTTTGGATAAATCCGGAGCTAAGTTTGGACAAGTCTATCAAGAACAAATGAATCCTATTGTATCTAGTTTAATTTCCTTCTTCTTACCATTAATTATTTTCTGGGCATTTGGATCATGGATGTTCAAGCGTATGCAGAAGAAAATGGGTGGAGATGATCAAATGTCATTTTCACAAGGCTCTGGTTTTGGTCTAGGCAATCTAGGAAAGAGCAATGCCAAAGTCTATGTCGGTGAACAAACTGGAAAAACATTCAAAGATGTTGCTGGACAAGAAGAAGCGAAGGAGAACCTACAAGAAATTGTCGACTTCTTAAACAATCCAGCTAAATATAAAGAGATTGGTGCCAAAATGCCAAAAGGAGCCTTATTAGTAGGGCCTCCAGGAACTGGTAAAACATTACTTGCCAAAGCTGTTGCGGGTGAGGCTGGCGTTCCATTCTTCTCGATTTCCGGTAGTGAATTTGTAGAAATGTTTGTCGGTAGAGGTGCTGCTAAAGTGCGTGACCTATTCAAACAAGCACGTGAAAAAGCTCCTTGTATTGTATTTATTGATGAGATTGATACCATCGGTAAAAAACGTGATGGCGCAGGAATGAACGGTAATGATGAGCGTGAACAGACATTGAACCAGTTACTTGCTGAAATGGATGGATTTGATGGTTCAAAAGGCGTTGTATTACTTGCAGCTACAAACCGTCCAGATTCATTAGATCCTGCTCTTACTCGTCCTGGTCGATTTGATCGAAGAATTCCAGTTGAACTTCCAGATCTTGCAGGTCGTGAAGCCATTCTTAAATTACATGCCAAAGATATTAAATGCTCAAACAACATTGACTTTAACGTCATCGCTAGAGCAAGTGCTGGAGCTAGTGGTGCAGAACTTGCCAATATTATTAATGAAGGTGCTTTATTAGCGGTTCGTGACCATCGTAAAACAGTGGTACAAAAAGACTTAGAGGAAGCCATTGAAATCGTTATTGCGGGTGAACAAAAGAAGGGTGCAGTGATTTCAAATCGAGAAAGAATGATTGTTTCTTATCATGAAATTGGACATGCTTTAGTGGCAGCCAAATGTAAAAATACGGCTCCCGTTCATAAGATTACCATTATTCCTCGTACAAAAGGAGCTTTGGGATACACTATGCAAGTAGAAGAAAATGAACAAAACTTACTATCAAAAGAAGAAGCTTACCAAAAGATTATGGTGTATACTGGTGGTCGTTGTGCTGAAGAGTTGATTTTCAATTCTATCACAAGTGGTGCCAGCAACGATATTGAACAAGCTACTAAACTTGCTAGAGCCATGATTACACGTCTAGGTATGTCGGATGAATTTGGTATGACAGCCTTAGAAACAGTAAATAACCAGTATTTAGGTGGCGATACATCTTTAGCTTGTTCAAATGAAACAGCTACTAAGATTGATGAGGCAACCATCGCCTTGATTAAAAAAGCACATGATGAGGCTTATCAAATTCTAGAAGACAATAAGATGAAGCTACATGAACTTGCCAAATTCTTATATGAAAGAGAAACCATTACAGGTGAAGAATTCATGTATATCTTAAATAAACCAGCTGAAATCCCAGCACAAACAAATAAAGATTAAGATGTGTGTAATGCACATCTTTTTTAAATATAATGTATTGCGAGTTTTTGCATTATATTATATTTTGTTTGATAAAAGTTTTATCAAATTGTACAATTTTAATATAATGTATTGCAAGTTTTTATATTACTTTATACTAGGAGGATTTATGGAAATTCAAAGAAATCTATATTTACAAAAATTGATTGCTTGTCAACATGACGGACAAATCAAAGTCATCACAGGTCTGAGAAGATGCGGAAAATCGTTTCTACTTTTCCATCTTTTTAAAAATTATCTATTAGAAAACGGCATTGATAACCAACAAATTATCACTTTTGAATTGGATCAGATGAAAGACATTCAATATCGAAACCCCATTGAACTTTCAAAGAAAATCCATAGTATTGTTGACAATACGACACAACAATATTATCTATTCATTGATGAAGTACAAATGTCCGATGAAGTAAATAATCCTTATAATCCAAAAGGAAAAAATATTTCTTTCTATGATATGTTAAACGACTTAAAAGAACTATCAAATTTGGATATTTATGTAACTGGCAGCAATTCTAAAATGCTTTCTAATGATATCTTAACAGAGTTTAGAGGTCGTAGTGATGAAATAAAAATTCATCCTTTCTCCTTTTCGGAATATTATTCATTTGTTGGTGGAGATAAAGAGGAGGCATTTGATAATTATTCGTTTTATGGTGGAATGCCTTTTCTACTCACAAAACAAGACGAAACCTCCAAGATTGAATATCTAGAAAACTTATTTAAAGAAGTGTATATTCGAGATATTGTAGAACGCAAACATATTGAAAGAGAAGATATTTTAAGTTCTATTATTGATTTATTATGCTCGTCTGTAGGTTCTTTAACAAATCCATCTAAAATCACTAAAGCTATCAATTCCAAACAACAACGCAGCGGAAAAGATATTGTTTATCTTCCCACAATTAATAAATATATTGATTTTTTAGAAGATTCTTTTCTTTTTAAAGAGGCTTTGCGGTTTGATGTAAAAGGAAAATCTTATTTAGATTTCCCAAAAAAATACTATTGCGAAGATATAGGATTGCGGAATGCAAGAACCGGCTTTCGACAAATTGAAATGCCGCACATTATGGAAAATATCTTATACAATGAATTAATCATTCGTGGATTTAAAATCGATGTGGGCGTAGTCTACGAAAACATTAAAACGGAAAAAGGAAACTATCGAAAAGTAGCTAGAGAAATCGACTTTATTATTCAAAAAGGAATGAAAAAATATTATATTCAATCCGCTTATGCAATGGAAAATGAAGAAAAAGTATATTCTGAATCACGTTCACTAAACATTACTGGAGACAGTTTTCCAAAAATTATTGTCAGAAGAGATATTCGTAAACGTTTTTATGATGAAAATGGAATTTTAAACATTGGCCTAATTGATTTTTTATTATCAGACAATGTTCTTTAATATAATGTATTGCAAGTTTTGATATTATGTTATAGCAAATGCAGGGTTGAAAGCCCTGCATTTTTAATATTCTTCTTTTAAAAGAAAATCAGCCAAGCATATTATTTTTACACCTTCTATATTGCCTGTTGATAATTCATCTAAAGTAACCACATATTTTGGATAATTATCTCTTATTTCTTCATCACAAACATCTAATCTTGTGCGTAATACATAAAATAGAAGGATATCATTTACTCTTCATCCTTTTTACATTGTTTTAAAGCATCAATCAGCTTTGCTTCATCCAAAGGCTTAGCCAAATGCATATTCATACCGGCTACTTTACTATTCAGCATATCTTCTACAAATGCATTGGCAGACATTGCGATAATTGGAATTGTCTTCGCATCTGCTCGTTTTAATGAACGAATCTTTCTTGTCGCATCTAAACCATTTAGTTTTGGCATCATAATATCCATTAAAATAAAATCAAACTCATTTATTTGACTCTGCTCAAACAAACTTACGACTTCTTGTCCATCCTTAGCGCATACAACTTGAATACCATTTCGTTCTAACATATATTTAACGATTTCCATATTCAAATCATTATCTTCTGCCACAAGTACGCGTAATCCTTCTAAAGAAACTGATTCTGTAAATTTAGGTTTGTTTTCAATTTGCTTTCCTAACTTAAAAGGAATCTGAATAAAGACAGTTGTACCTACTCCCTTTTCACTTTCCAAATGAATTTCACCATGCATATAATCCACAAGCTTTTTGGCAATTGGCAAGCCAAGACCTGTACCTTGATATGTGGATCTACTTGAACTATTTTCTTGTGCAAATAAATCAAAGGCATGTTTAATAAAATCTTGATTCATTCCAATCCCATTATCTTTACATCTAAATTCTAAAAGTGATGTCGAATCATCTAAATATTTCTCATTCATCCATACATGGATTTCTCCATTTTCCGGCGTAAACTTTACGGCATTCTGTACAACAATCATCAATATTCGTGATAGATAGATTGGATATCCTCTAAAGCAAGAATGACTTAACTGACCTTCATACCAATCCAAGATATATTGAATATTCTTATCTTGTGCCAATTGTTGAGCTTCTATATTAATGTTTCCCAATAGTTTAGTTACATCAAAATCCGCTTCTTCTTCTGTAAAATGATCACTTTCTAAATCATTCATATCCAAAACGTCATTGACTAAAGAAATCAAATAATTTAAAGACTGATGGATCTTATTTCGAGTCGATTTTTGAAGTCCTAAATCATCCGGATTTTGATCTGCCATATGAAGCATACCAGAAATGCCATTTAATGGTGTACGCATATCATGAGACATATTCTGTAAGAATCGCGTTTTGGTTTTTGCTTCACGCTTAGCCTGTTCCGCTTCAAAGAATAAATTTAATTCTTTACGCTTTGTTTCACTAATTATACGAATGGTTGCGATAGCCTGTAATGCTTTACCATTCGCATCTCTTTTACGAACAATATAACGTAACTTATGCCAGTTACCATCTGCCATTCGATATTCAGCTAAAATATCGTCTTCTTTATCAAGTCGTGAAGCTAATGTTTTTATATCCACAAATTGATGAACTATATTTCGATATTCTGGTGCAACCTCTTGTTCGCAAACCTCATACATCCTTTTCGATGCACAACCCGTCTTAGGAATAATCTCACTACCAGAAATTCTTTCATATGTATCTTCTACTAAATCCAATTGATAAATTGAACTATAACTTTTCGCAATTGTAGAAATCGTTTCATTACTTCTCTTCGTCTCATCTAAGGCATCCTGCAACCTTTTCTGAGCTGCTCTTTCCTTCTCGATAATATCATCAATATAGCGAAATCCCATTAACACGTGACACGATTTTTCATCTTCACTTACCTTGACTACTTTTGTTTCAAAATATTGATGATTCTGCGCATTTGGATAACTATGATAATGTTGCGTTAGACTTGCTTGATTCTTAAGTAATGTCTTTAAATTATCTTTTGAAAACCACCATAAGAATTCAGGCTGCTCCTCTTTAGGAATATAATGCATCGCATATTGATAAGCATATTCATAAAAATCCTTATATTCCAAATAATTTTTGATCAATTCACTCGCATTCGATTTATCTCGAATATGAACAGGTTCAAATTTACCACTGTTAACTTCCAAATAATAGATAGCCGTAAAGTCAGAGCTCAAACTTTCTAGAATTTGTTTCTCTTCTTCCAATCGATCATTTCTTTCTTTTTCCTGTTGGACAATATCATTCACCATTTTAAATCCCAACACAAAATCATCTGTTTCTTCAGAAATTTGTGCAAAACAAGTCTGGAAGTAATCCACTTTTCCATTATATTCTCTTCTAAAAACTACGGGATATACTTTTTCTGTTTTAATTCTTTCACGAACAACACGATAATCCACTCGTCTTAAGAATTCTTCTCGATCTTCTTCACAAACATAATTTAAAGCATATTTCTCCATGCTCTTTTGGTAATTATTTATTTTAGCAAACTCCTCAATCGCCTTTTGAGCTATATGATCACCTTTTTTTGACTGTTGCCACAACTCAACCGTTAAATCCTGATTAACTACCCATACCGTGACATATTCATGACTCAAACCAGAAATAAAACGTTGTTGAAGCAATGCTTTTTCTTTGTGTTTATGAATATCAATAAAGAAGCCACATACACTCACAATCTTTCCTTTTTCATTTAAAACAGGTTTTCCAATCGCACGATACCAACGATATTGTTTGTCTTTATTCTGAAGACGATACTCTACCTCATATGTTGCAGTCGAATCTTTCGAATCATGAATATTTTTAAACTCTTCTTTCACAAGATCAATATCTTGAGGATGCATATGTTGCCACAACATAGAAAATGGAATATGCGTCTCATCTTTAAATCCATAAAGCATCTCAGATAGACTTTCATTTCCTATAAACTCTATTGGCCTTTCACTATCATCAAACTGAACGCGAAAGCGAGCCTCACCAAGCTCTCCATATAGCGCATCTTCACTATTCTCATTCGTATATACCCATATAGAAAGATTCTCATCATTATCTGAATACCGATCAATTTTCAAACGAATTAAAGTCCCATCCTTTTTACGATACGTAACATTCACTTGATTGTCAGAAGCTAAAATATTATATACATAATTATAGTCCAAAACTCGATCAATCACTTCTTGATACCCACAAGCTACATATTGATCCCGGTATAATTGCATCGCATCTAAAAAAGAGCCTTTTGAATCTTTGACATAATTACGAAATGTTTCATCAGCTAAAACATCACGGAATGTGCCTGTATTTCGATCAACAATGAAAACCCCTGTGTATTTAGGTGCTATTAATCGCAAAAATTGTTCAGCATCTCTTTTTTCTTGAAGAAGTTGGTTCATAATATGACCTCCTCATATTGTTACTCTAATTATAAATGACTATTTCATATTTTTAAATCTAAATCTAACCAAAAGAAAAAGGAAGCTCAACGCTCAATGTCATTAAGTTAAGAAATGACGAACCATCCGGATTA
>ERZ859776.523-NODE-523-length-18353-cov-2.186359_pt1 | contig 18353 bp, 15 predicted proteins | sample MGYA00509987_ERZ859776 | MGnify/ENA primary metagenome ERZ859776 (study PRJEB30046, sample SAMN00715146) | human gut metagenome | study: EMG produced TPA metagenomics assembly of the A metagenome-wide association study of gut microbiota in type 2... | reverse complement strand
TTCAGCGGAATTTTTCCGATTTCGGGAATGATATGATTGTAAATGCAATTTTCATAGTCGGTTCTTGTGGTAATACGGAGTGTATGTCGGCAGTAGGTCTGATACCAGAAGTCGATCCAATCCCCGAACGACATATCCGATTTGATTTTGTCCGTGTGACGGCCGTACTGCTCTTTCAGCTTTTCCAGCTTTGCACAGCATTCCGTTTTCGTTTTCGCGGTTACGCATTTTGTAATCGGCTGACCTTTCTCGTTGTAGTCTATAACAACCCGGCCTTCCCACCGACCGTCTTTACGCAGGCGTAATGTGCCCTCACCATTTTTTCTTTTTTTAGCGATTGGTATCATCTCCTTCAAGCATAATCTCATCCATAAAGCTCCCCACGATAGCGGAAGCGTTTCTCTGCATATCGGTGGTCACATGGGTGTAGGTGTCCAGCGTAAAGCTGGCGTTGGTATGCCCGAGGATTCCCGACAGGGTTTTAGCATCCACGCCGCCCGCCAGCGCGTGAGTGGCGAAGGTGTGGCGCAGATCGTGGAACCGAATCAGCGGAAGCTCCGCCTGTTTTAACAGTGTTTTTAATCGGTGGTAAGCATAGTCGGGGTGCATCGGTTTTTCGGGCTCATAGATATTCGGGAATATCCATTCGCTGACTGCCGTTTCTTTTCGCTTCCGCAGAAGTTCCGCAGTGCTCGGCGGCAGGACAATCGTGCGCGTTCCCGTCTCGGTTTTGGTTTCGCCGATATTCAATCCGCCGCCTTTCCTTTTAGCAACCGAGCGCCTCACTTTCAGCTTTCCGTTTTCCGCATCGAAGTCCTCCCACTTCAGTCCGCAGATTTCACCCCGCCGCAGTCCTGTGGTCAGCTCGGTGTAGAAAAAATCGTACCACCGCTCATCCTGCCTAATGCGTTTCATAAATCTGTCAAGCTGTTCGTCATTGAGTATCTGCTTAGGCGGATAATTGTTTTTGGGAATCGTTGTGCCGACCGTTGGATTTTTAACAATCAGCCGTAGGCGCACCGCCATATCCAGCGCTTCGTGCAGCATCATATGAATACCGCGCACCATACTGTCGGCAAGCTCTGTACCGTGTAGCCTGTCAGGTTTCACCCGACCTTTCTTTTTGACGCTGTTATAGAATTTTTGAAGTTCCTGCGTGGTCAGCGCCGACAAAGGTCTGTCGCCGAGATACGGTTTGATTTGATTTTTAATCATCGCTTTGTATGAATCAAGCGTGCTTTCACGAATCGTGAAGATCATATATTCATTGATCCATCGGTCGAGCCACTCGCAGAGCGTCATATTCGAATCCTCGGTGAGGTCGATGTCGCGGTACATCTCGATGCAGTCGTGGAGCTTTTCGGTCAGTTCCTTTTGTGTTCGGGCAAGCACATAGCGGTGAATCGGAGCTCCGTTCTTTTTGTGACCGACAACGATGCGGCCTTCCCACCGTCCGTCATCGCGCTTGCGCACCATACCGTCTCCCGACGGCCTTCGTTTTGCCATAGTATCACATCCTTTCGCAGTACAACACAATACCACATCCATGGCGGAATATCCAGCTAAATTTGCGGTAAAATTCGCAACCCCTAAATCAGCGAGGTTTTTATCGGCGCAACCCCGAAATTGAAGCTTTTATAACCGTTCTTAAAAGCCATACAAAGCCTTGTGCGGTCGGCGTTGCCGTCCGCTGTTCCTTGCGAGGGGAAAGCAAGGCAACCCCTCGCTTTCTCCTGCTTATTTTCGTACGGAGCGTAAAACTGCCGTTATACCGCCGATTTTTTGTGTTTGCAGTCAAATTCGGCGAGCTTTTTCAAAACTGCCTGATGCCTTGTTTCCTCGTGTAGCCGTATCAGTTGTTGCTCGTAATACCGCTCTACCGCTTCCGCAATCGGGCGTATTGTATAGCGCAAATTGCCGTTGCGCTTTTCTCCCTTTTGGGTGATAACGGAGGTCGGCTCTGCAGTAATCAGCTGCTTTTCAATCAGACTGTTCACATATTTCTTGACGGTGTTTTTGCTCATGCCGACAGCGTTGCCAATCGTTTTGTAGCTCGGATGGCACTGAAATGTTTTCCTGTCCTCGCAGTACATCAGATACGCATACACTGCGATCTCACCGGTGCTGAGACCAAAGCTGAAAATTTCATTCGGCAGAGGAAAATAATCCCGGATCGCATCACGCTTTGGATATCGGGTGAATTTCAAATGCTGCCTCCCGTCTTTTCTTCGACCCATGCGCGGAATTTTTCTTTCGGTACGATGAGCCGTGAGCCGATACGCAACGACGGAAACCCTTTCTCGTGCATCAGCTCGTAGCTGCTTGAGATGGAGATGCCGAGGAGCTTGGCTACCGTTTCAGCATTAAGGAACAGTGGCAGATCCTCATAAGCGGTGTAAACAGATTCTTTCATTGGTTTTTCCTCCTGTTAAATTCACACGGTTTTTCGCCGTGTTATGTAGAGGACTGCTGTTTTGCAAAACAAAAAGACCCGCACTCAATCCCGATGCGTAGTTGCATCGGTGATTATGTAAGTGCGAGTCTGAAACTCAAAATAAAAATATGTGTATTCAATTGTCGGTTGCTTTCTTTACTTGCAGTATAACATACCGAGGAAATTCTGTCAAGTTTTTTGCTCCAACAGTGTATATTCCGGCGCTTTTGCGGGAATACTGTTTTCTGCGGTGCAGATTTTAACCGTGCTGTGTCGAACTGAAAATCGCAAGGCCAAACCGCGAAATCGGCTCGGCCTTGTTTCTGCAAATTCAATCCTCTGACGGCTCGTACAACACTTCGATCATGATTCTCGCCGCGAGCTTAAAGCCGCTGATAAACGCTTCGCGCTCATTCATACCGTGCAGTTCCGCCTCGCAGTCTTTGAGCTTTTCAAAGATTTCTTTCTGCTGAACCGTGAGCGTCGGTATCAAGCTGTCCTGATGCCGAATAACATAGCTCAACACTTCGCTGTAAGCACTCCCGCACTTAAAACTGTGCTCGTGCGGAACTATGTCGCCGTAGTACAGATCTTCAAGCGTTGTCATTTTCATCCCACCTCACATAAGAAGAGGACGACATGTCGTCGGTCATACCCGACACCGTGTCGCCCTCATTTTTCATTTTCTCTGCCGCAATCAGCGCGTGCTTGACAAGCAGCATTTCAAGCCAAGTACGCTCGTCGTATTCCGACGGACGCCCATTTTCGAAGAAGTCTTTCATTACTTCTCCCAAGATACCGTACTTTTCTCCCGCACTTTCTCCTCGGTACAATTCTTCTAAACTCATCTGTGCCATATCCGCACCTCCTTTGCAGTACACAACAGTACCACAGAAGTAGTCAGAAATCCAGTGAAAATTCAGATGTTTTTAAACATTTGAATTTGGATATGTCTATTTTCCCTGTATGACAAAGTCAAATTTTTCATCATTGTATGAAGCCAAAAACAAATCGATGAACTTCCTATATTGTTTATTCAGACTATAACACGCCTTTTCGTATTCTTGTTTCTTTTTTTCATCAGGTTCACTTATTATAGCCTTTTCTAGCTTGTCCGCAGTTAAATCAATTTCTTCACATAACCACGCTAAAATATGTATTGGTCGATAAAGTTTTAGTAGTTTAATCATCTCTTTCCCCTTAGGATCATCTGAATCTATTGCACCGAGTTCGTTTCTATAAAAAACAGTGTTATAATCAACCAGCGTTGGATCATAAAACAATTCATTGGTAGGAGCTGGTAATGATAAATCACCTTTAAACTTGCCGCTTTTTGTACTATTGCATTTTTTGCATGCATACACTAAATTGTTATAATCCGTTTCAAGATTAGGACGGATAGTTTTAAAAGCCTTTTTGGGTATAAAATGATCTATTTCAAACGGTGTGGTTATTTTTTTGCGGCTCAGATTACAATATGCGCACCTTTCTGAAAAATCTTTTTCCAAATACGGTCTATAATCGCTATAGTTAGAATAATGTGGCGGAGAGCTTCGCGTTATTGTATGTGATTTAAAGTCCTTAATCTTCATTTTCTCCTCCAACTAATTTTTGAGCTTTTTGTAATATTTCTACTGCATTTCTAAGGTCTGTTAGATCCAATGATTTTTCAACTTCACTTTGTTCCTGTGGGCAAAAATCATCTAATAAATTTTCAGTTGCAATAATTGCTTGTAATGTTTCAGATCGGAAGAATATCCATCTTTCTCCAAACGAGCTAATTGCTCAGTTAATTTTGCAGATAATTTCGATCTTTGAGAAATATAATTATCCATATTCCTAAAAATATTAGATACTTTTTCAATCGAATAACTGTCCTTTATTTTAAAAAAAGCTCGTTTTGAATATACCTTATCCGCATCAACAAATTCTTTGCTATAACAATCATCTGGCATATTGGATAGCATAATTAGCGGAAATTTAGGAACTATTTTTGAGAGTTTATTAAAAATTTCCGTTCCCTCTAGGAAGGTTGCACTAATGATTATTTGATAATCTATAATAAGTGCATGAATTTCACCATTGATTATTTTGCTCACAACATCTTTAACGACTGAATCATAGACGTTTTCTATTTTTGTAGGCAGTGGATATCTCCAAAAATCGACTTGCTCATCCGTAACACTCTCTGGTTTGTTTATAAGTATTGTGCGCTCAATATACTCAATATCTGCAATGTCTTCATCAATTATACCGATTTTATAATCGTACATAATAGTATCTCCTTTCATTTTGGAAACCCTATTTTTAGGCCGAATCCATCTGACTTAACTATAGGATGTATCTCTCCGGAATTATCTAATACTAATGTTTTTGTAATCCACAATCCAATTCCTGAGCCCTTTCCGTCTTCAGTTTCTTTTGTTGAAACACCTGCTTCAAATATTCTATCCGGGTTGTTGGCGAAAATACCATCGAGAGGAAGGCCATTATTCTCCATCTCAATTATAATTTGAGATTTCTCCTCCTTAATCGTAATTTCGATAACTCGCTTACTAACATTGGATTTTGCAAGAAAATACGATGAATTAAGCATGAAGTTATTTATAATTATTAGCAAATCAACTTCCGAAATGTTACAAGCACACTTTTCCTCATCACCATATACATTAAGTGGCTTGACACAAATAAGCTTTTTTTCTAACAAAGGCTTCCATGTTGCAATATATTTCCTAAATGTTTTAGGAAGGTTAATCTCTTGTTTTGAAAAAACATCTTCTCCTACGCCAGACATAATAACAGCTAGCCAATTTTCCAATAAATTATCTACGCTCTCTGCTTGGTCAATTATTGGAAAAGGATTGTAGCTTGGATGCCCTTGATATCCTTCTTTGCCAACCAGTTTTTCAATAGTAAACCGCAAATGTTGCATTCTGCTGCCCGCCTGAGTCATAATTCTACTAATCTCATGCGAGAAAGTGTTTGTCATCACACCGGCAGAACTATATATCATCATAGTTTTTGTTGCTCGCTCTTGGCTTTTTCGTTTTTCTTCAAGCTCAAGAATTGTTCTTTCATATGCGGCTTGCGAATATGTGTTAGTCTCACTTGATGTAGAACTTAACTTCGTTTTATCGGGACTGTTTTGGTTTTGTTGAGGGTGAATGTTTTGCTTCGCAGAAGCAATAATTTGTTCAGAATTAGATAACTCTTTTTCTTTGGCTTTGATCCATGTCGCATATTCTCTAAATATATATTGTCTATCATATTCAAAAGATTCCAGTATTTTGTCTATTATGGCTTTAAACGCAACAAAAGAATCGTTCAAAGCTAATCCTTCACGATTAGCCATATCTGACAGATTTGGATTATCATCTTTACTTATTCTGACAGCACCGATCATTTGGTTGCTTCTTACTCTCCAGCTACCGTTTGGGTGAGAAACAGCAGCTGGACTTCTTTGTGCTCTAACGCCCAAAGAAAGCCAATCAAAACTAGGACCATCTTCCTCGCCATAAGGACGCACTTTAAATCCATCTCTGTATAACTTTATGCCAGAGAATTTACTTAATATTTCTTTGCGCCTAGCAGATACCACCGGCTTAACAATTTCAATAGGGCTCGAAGCATTTTTTAAAAAATATAGCTCAACACTAAAGGGACCGACTGACTCTATAATCGACGAATCAATTTTTGTTAATGATGTAACAGAATATTCCTTTTTGATTGTTTTAGAAAACGATGACCTAAGATATGGCGCGTTAGCAAAAGCATTCCTACCCCAAAATTCGGACAACGGAATATCTATTGTTTTGTTCTCCACTTTTATTGTTGTTTTCAGTTTCCTTGTGTCAATTTCATTTCTAAATATTTCAATAGATAGCGTGTCCAAGCCATCAAATAAACCTACAATTTTGTAATCATACTCTGAAGTATTTAATGCGAATCTTTCATTGGCAAAAGAGTATTTTGGATAAAAAATATTGCTAACATATATATCAAACTGTGATTCGTTTGTGCTTGGAAACAAACTCCTTAAATTTTTATTTACCTTTGAAAAATAAGCTTCAGACCAACTTTCTCTTGTGGGTGACAACTCGATTATTGTTCCAGTTTCCCAACTGTAGTTTGAAAACGCCTTAAATTTTGCACCAGCTATTTCCTTTGCATGATCAAAAAATGTTCCATTGCATTCATCTATGGTAGCAGTAACCTCTTGTAGTAAAGAAGCAGTTTCAAATTGCTCCCAATCAATATGCCATTCTTTAAGGCTATCATTTTTATGTTTGGTAACAACTGTGGTAGCAATTGACAATTTATCCAATGCAAAACGTCCTATACCTTTTGCACCAGTTTTAACGCGACCTCCTGCACTGATCCGACTTTCTTCTTTATCGTTTGTGCCAATGTTCATCCATGCATTGCGAAGAATGTTTTCAGTCATTCCGCTACCGTTATCCATAACGATGATATGATTTTTAGAGTAAAGAAATGAGCATAATTTTTTCTCTTGCTCCGTCGATAAATCCTGTCTTTTTTCCAAATGTGTATTAACGTTATTGTAGAAACATAATAAATATGCCATTTCATTAGAATCAAATATTAAATTACATAATTCATAATTGATTTTTCGTGGCACAGATGGAAACGGTATGTTAAGTGTTACATGGACACAGGTAGCATCTGCGTCGTAAGAATTCTTAATCAGTTCTATTATTGCGCCATCAACGTCACTTATATTTTCACGACCAATTAGTCTAGCAGTTTTTGCACTTACTGCAAATTGTACTTTACTCATATGTAACCTCCTAATTCAAATCACAAACAAAACTTTCAATATCCTGTGGAGTAATTCTTTTAGATTGGCCACTCACGCACACACCCACCTTTGATATGTGTGTGATGAAAGCTTCAGAATTTAACTGCAATAATAATTTAGATAACGGAATATTGCCTGTTGGGATTATATATAATCCGGAGTATGGAATTTCTTCTTTACCCAACAAATATGCATTAGTACATGCAGAAACCACTGAAGAAATTAGTATCATTTCTTTGTTCGCATTTTGTAGAGCTTGTGATCTTCCATACTCATACCATTTTGCTGTCTTATCCGATTTTCTATCATCAAGCTTTTTACGAAAGCTATTGAGATACTGTATGGCACAGGGATACTTTTCTCTCATTTCCTGTTCATTATAATGAGATAACAAGCCATTGGAATCATAATAGTATGGAAAAATTATGTATTCATCATCTCTTTTGTATTTTTTATTTTTGGGACTAGCGGCTTTTTTAATCAAAGTCCTTTCAATCTTTCCATTGTCCGTATAACAATAATCATCGTCAAATCGGCAGTTTTTAAGAACAAAAGCCTCGTTTAATAATGTTGCTATGCAACTTGACACACGAAAGAAATCACCAACTTTCACCCCGCTTTTTAAAGGATTTGTATCAAAAATCCACTTTTTTGCAAGAGAGGTCTTTTCAATGGCCATATTTTGAATTTTGCCACCAACATCTTGCGTATATTGCAAAGTTTCTGAAGCACTTCCCTTCACTACCTTTATGATAGCTGGCGAAACTAATGCTTCTGAGAATACTTTATCATTAGGAAAGTCATAGATTTGTTTTATATCTTGTTTAATCAACAACCTAAGTTCTGATGCAAACACATTTTTGAACAAATTACTTGGGATTATATAAACCAAAATACCTTGTTGTGAAAGTAATTTATATGACTTTTCAATAAATGCGTAGCAATAATCAAATTTCCCTTTTTTGCACGTTTGATAATTCTCTCGAACGTATTCTCTAATTGATTTTTGCAGATCGGGATATGAAATATATGGGGGATTCCCAACGATATAATCATATGACTTTCGCGATTCAACTTGCAAAAAATCTTGACACAGAATATTCCACTTAACATTCTGTATTCCGTACTTTTTTGCTATACTAGACAGTCGCTTTTTACATTTTTCAACCATCTCTAAATCTATATCGATTCCTGTAATATCCCTTGCTAATCCCAATCTTATTTGCTTAGAAGATATGCCATCTCTCATTGCACATTCAATATATTTTTTTACTATGTACGAAAGAATTTGACCGTCTCCGCAAGAATTCTCTAATACTTTCTTCCCAAATAAATTATTTCTATAATTAGCCAACTCAAGCATTTTTTCTACAATAGTATCTGGAGTAAATATTTGACATTTACCTTTTGTTTTAAAGTTATCAATAACCAAATCCATAGTTACAACTCACCATTATATCACAATTTTGTAATGATTAAAGCGCTATAAATGTTGTATACCTCACAACATTATCTTTTTCAATATCTCTACATCCGCCGGACAGAATTCATAATTTGAAATCTCGCTTGGTGCAATCCACTTGATATCGTTATGTTCTAACTTCTGCGGCACACCTTCAGTGATGCTTGCACTGAATAAGGTTAGATGCACTATCAAATCCGGGTATTCATGAACGACATCCATAAATACATCACCAATAGAAAGCGTCACGGCAAGTTCTTCTTGGCATTCGCGGATAAGCGCCTGTTCTTTCGTCTCGCCCGGTTCCACTTTGCCACCGACGAATTCCCACAAAAGGCCTCTGGCTTTATGCGCCGGACGTTGGCAAATCATAAATTTATCTTTATCCCATATCAGGGCTGCCACTACTTCTGTCATTATCCAACCACCAATTTGTTTGTTTTCTTCAGGTATTTTGCCGGAATGGGAGCATCTAATCTCCATGTAATGTTCATCGGTCTTGAACCATTATGCGAAACATAATTTGCAGTGCCAAGATAAGTGTACGGTGCCGTATTGCCGTAAACATCATTCTTAAATTCGCGCACAAACAAGAGAACCTTGCTGCCGTTTTTGTGATGATTGATATACCGCTGACCGACTTTACCTTCTGCATTAGTCGTGCTTTGACTTTGCCAATGGAACAGTGTTTCATTGATGGAATAATCCTGATACATGGTTGTAGGCGAGTAGTTTTTATCCGACTTGTTCAATGTGATAAAGAACACATCAATTTTCTTGTCGGGCAACCATTTCACACCTTCGTGAACAGTGCTTGGCTTCATAAAATCCATTGCAACAAGCAGTTGATCGCGCGTATAGGTACAATGCAGATCCAGCGGACAATCAAATCCGAGGCTGACAGGCTCATCAATAAAATCAATGCGATTGTAGTTATATTTGAGCAATGCAATCAGCTCAGAAAGCATTATCGGGCTATTTGAAAGAATTTTGAAGTTTTCGAATACTTCGTCCGCGTTCCAATCCTCAATCGTTTTTTCCCACATTGTAATATAGAACATCTGAAGCATACGCTTTTCTATATCCGAAAGTCTTGTAAGGTCAAAATGGTCGATATTTTCCAAAACACGCAGCATAAACACAATCCAACGTCTTGAATCAACCAAAGCAAAACGGCTGAGTGCTTTTGACATTACCTCTTCAATCGGTTCCTCGAAATTATCAATTATATCTGCACGTGCGCACAGACAAGAAAAAGAAGCAAATTTATAGATTGAGCGAGGATCCAAACGATAGTGGTCAAGAAAGTTTTCGAGAGTAAGTTTTAGGCCGGTATCTTCTTCAAAGGTTGCTATACGTGCAACAAGACCTGCGCTGTTTCCGTAAGATGCGCGAATGTTATCAAGAATATATCTTGCTGCCTTCTTTTCAAGCTGGATATAGCATCCCTTTGGAAGTGAAATAAACCCATCCCTGATTTCACGCGTTACACCTCGTGTGGTGTTGGAAAGTAGAGCTGCAAACTTATCTTCAAAATTATACTTTTTGTTTGCCTGTCCGATAAAATCAAGTACAGTCAGGCACTCTTTATCCTCGGATAAACGCAGTCCACGTCCAAGCTGCTGTAAAAACACCGTCAAAGATTCTGTTGGACGCAAGAATAAAACCGTGTTGACTTCAGGGATGTCCACACCTTCGTTGTAGATATCAACGACGAAGATAAACCGCACTTCACCTTTTACAAGCCTGGCCTTTGCCTCTTTTCTTTCTTCGTCCGGCGAATGTCCGGTCAGGAACATCGACGGAATTCCGCGGGCATTAAAGTAATTAGATATAAATTCTGCATGTTCAACCGTTACGCAAAATCCAAGCCCCTTTACATCATCAATATCTGTAACATATTTGAGCAATGAAGTAACCACCAAGTCGGCACGGCGATTTGCCATCACGCCACTCAGTGTGTAGATGCGCGAAAGCTCCCCTTTATCATATCCGCCGGCTGCCCATTTCAAATTATCAAGATCGACAGTATCGGTCACGCCAAAATATTGAAATGGGCAAAGTAGTTTACGGTCAATCGCTTCAGGCAAACGAATCTCGGCAGCAATGCGATTACTGAAGTAAGGCAAAATACTCTTGCCGTCCATACGCTCGGGTGTGGCTGTCAGGCCAAGCAAAATTTGGGGATTATAGTAGGACAAGAGCTTTTGATATGTAGGTGCGGCTGCGTGGTGGAATTCATCCACGATAATATAATCATAGAATTCGGGTGTGGTTTTCTCGATAAACGCCTGAGAGTTAAAAGTTTGAATAGAAATAAACAGGTTATCAATGTTTTCCGGTTTATAGCTGCCCACAAACATCTCGCCAAAGTTGGCATCCTTTAGCACAGCACGAAATGTGTACATGCTTTGTTTCAGGATTTCTTCACGGTGAGCCACAAACAGAAGACGGCAAGGCTTATCCGGATTCTGTTTACGAAAACGCTTGTAGTCCAGCGCTGAAACAACTGTTTTTCCAGTACCGGTCGCTGCCACGACAAGGTTACGATATTGTCCACGCACCTTTCGCTCCGCATCCAGCTTGTCAAGGATTTCCTGTTGATAGGAATACGGGGCGATGTCCATCGTGTACATTTCGGTATTGTTACTGTCAAAGTATTTTTCGGCCTTCAACGCCCTGGCAAGACGTTCTTTTTGTTCCTCGTTATAGTATTCGAATTCGTTAGAATTCCAATAGCTTTCAAAGGTGGCCGCAATCTTATCAATTGTCTCTGAAAGGTCTTTCTTTGTAACCTTTACATTCCATTCAAGACCGCTGGAAATAGCCGCATTGGAAAGGTTTGAAGAACCAACATAAGCGGTAGTAAAGCCGGTATCACGATAGAAAACGTAAGTCTTTGCATGAAGGCGGGTACGCTTGGTGTCATAACTCACCTTGATTTTTGTGTTAGGCAATTTGCGAAGTTCCTCAATTGCTTTTACGTCGGTTGCACCCATGTACGACGTTGTAATGATGCGCAGTTCACCGCCATTTTTTGTGAATGTAGTTAGCTCATCTATGAGCAAGCGAAGACCGCTCCACTTAATGAAGGATACCAGCATATCAATGCGATCACAGGAAACAATTTCTTTCTTAAGTTCGGTATACATCTGTGGCTCATGGATGGCGCCGGTGAATAGTGAGCTTTGTGCAATAGAGGTTTCGGGGCGAACAATCGCTGCCTTTTCGTCGAGCGCAAGGATGTTGTTCTTTCTATCAAAAAGGGCGAGAAGTTGTTCAGCCCGTTTTGCAACCGTCATGTCATGAAAGGTATTTTCCTTTGTTTCGCAAATAATGGTAGAAATAATACGATTGGCAAGAGCTACTTGCGAGTTGATGTCGCCGCCGTTATCGACGATATTATCCAATCCTTTTTCAACAACCTCGGCAACATATTTTGCTAACACTTTGGACGCCTCAACACTATCAATAGGTGCAGTTGTAGAGAGCTTCTCCGTGGAATCAAGCTCTTTCTCTAAGCTATTATTGATTATTTGCTCATAAAGCCCATCGTGTAACATATACCTTAATACCCTTCCTTGCGTTTGTTAAATCCTCTTTTATGCTTGATCAATGATTTCCACTATATCATCCATAGTACAATCAAGGGCTGTACATATCTTCACCAGAACATCGCTGCTGACAACAGCACCGTCTTTGCCCATCTTAGTAATGGTGGCAATGCTGATACCGGCTTTTTCTGCAAGTTCTTTCTTTTTCATATCACGGTCGATCAGAAGCTTGAACAATTTTTTATAGCTTGCGGCTATTGCATTACACCTCATAATTAGTAGATTGTATTATCAGGATTCAGTATACCATGCTTTGTCCCAAAAATCAACTGTATTCAGCAGAAATACTGAGATTTCATAACTTTTATCATGTATTAATTGCTTTTTCGCATTGCCTATGATATACTCAAGTAGGAAAAATCTAAAGCTAATACGGAGGTAAAAAATGGCAACTTATTGTTACTGGGAGGTTAGAAGAGATGTTTACGAGCAATGTTCAAACAATCCTCCTAAAAAATATCGGACATTTGCAGATATGAAGAAGCTTTTCAAAGCCAGCTATTGGTTAATGTTAATCGGAATGATATGTTGTTTGTTGGCATACTTAATTTTATTTGTTGTTTTCCCTGATAAGGTTTTCTGGATAATACCAGTTTGTTGTACATTTGTTCTGGAAATCATTAGCGAGTTTTTTGGCGGAAAAATGTATAACCCTTCTGAGCGCAAAAAAGAATTGGAAAAAACAAATGCTAATTTAGACAAGTATATAGAAAGCATTAAGAACACTCTAAAAGCACATGGCATTGTTACAAAAGAACAACGCCAAATCTTGAAAAGCGAATGTGAAAAACAACTGTCTCTGCATAGTAAAAATTATAAGTCCGTCAGCAACAAGGTCTTTGATATGCTTGTGGGTGTGCCTTTAGGTGCATTCATTTCTGCCTTAATTTACAAAAGCGAAAGTACTGATGTCATTCTTGATCAACTTCTCGCACTTATCATTATTGGTGTTATGATAATTGGAACTGCAAATATTTTCAGAAAAATCACATATTATTCTGACGGCCATTTTAAGGATCAATATCTTTTAGACATCCTGAACGAATTAGAATACCTTTCGGAATAATCTAAAACTCCACTCCCTTTTTCTTTGTCTACTGCGGTGTAAATTTTGACATGAATCTGGGGTTGATCAGAGTTATAATAACCATATAAAAGCAACCGCCTCTCGAGTGATAACGAAAGGCGTGTAGTGTGTATTATTCTGCGGAAATTGCTGTTGACCACATAACAGACCACCTACCGTTTCGGAGCACTCGGAAACAGTGGATTAGGGAGTGCCGAAGAGCGCGGTTTTCCGAGCGGAAAGGGGCGGAAAAAGCTATTTTTAGCGGAAATTGCCTTCATAGGTCCGTTTGGGAGCAGGATGCCGCAGGTTCGAGTCCTGTCACCTCGACCATAACAGGACACCAATTTTGATACAATGCGTATCTTGATTGGTGTCCGTTTTCTTTATCCGAAAGTCCTTGTTTAATGGGATTTGTCAACACAATTTAACGAAAGCAGGCTCTGCGATGACTGAAAAACGGTCACAGCAGAGCCTTTTCTATTTTTTGCCTTTATACTATTTAACGAAAGGTCGTAAGGGTGTGCATTTGCGGCAAGGGGGTGTGCACTTTTAAATTATTCCTAAAAATAACAAAAAGCCACAAGACTTGCTCATTAAAATTTGAGCAGTCCTATGGCTCTGTTATTTTACTGTTCTAACCTTAGTGCCGCTTCCATAAACATCTACTTTTAACCCATTACAGCAACATCTGCATATATTAAAATTCAATCTGTGGTTCAGAACTGTGAAATTTAGCCACTAACAATATATAAAGTTGGGGTGATAAGTATCAAAGCTTTTCAGAAGTAAGTTTGATGCAGAATGTTTAAGATTTACGCCAACTGAAAAGCCACTATGCCCACGATGCAGATCATACTTCCAATCAGATTGAGCCGTGAACGCTTTTCTCTGCGGATCAGACCTATCACAAAAAGCGTTACAAGGATCATCGGCTGAATGAATGAGTAATTTGCAAGGCTTATAGATATAACCGCATTTTCAAGCAGCATTCCAAGCGTATTGGGAATTCTGGCAAGCACTACCTTAACAACGCCGCTTCGATTATTCTTAATAAGCTCCCTGATATGAACTCTCGGCAGCATTATCAGCGAAATTATCACCATAGCCGGAAGAAGCTGCATTGTTGATGAAGCATACGGAGAAAAACTCCTTATAATAAGCCCATACCCATATTTTGAAACAAGATACAGCACCAATGGCAGAATTATCTGTTTATAGTTTACGCCGCCTTTGGATGACCTTGCAATAAATACAAGGCCTGCGGCTGTTGCAAATATACAAATCAGTTTGAAAACACTGAGTTCAGACCCGAAAAGAATATCAGTGAAATAAGACGCAAACAGGGTTATCCCGAGCCACGCTTTCAGCTCAAAAGCAGAAAGCTGTTTCAGCACCCGTGCGCTCATTTGGAATTCAAGCATTTTGCACACCACAACCAGCAATACCGATAAAAACGATTGCCAAGTCAAGCTGAAACTTAAATTCTGAAACGGCAGACTTAAAGCAAGGAACACCGACATCGACGAGCACATCAGGAATGTAAATTCATCGCCGGAGAAGTTGGCTTTGGCAGCGGCGTATTTATCATTCAGCGAGCATATTGTATAGCAGGCTGTCACAGCGAGCATCAGAATAACAACGTTCATAATCGACCTCTATTATGATGAATAAAAACATACAGACACGTTTATTTACCTGTCCAGAATGCATAGTCGGTTCTTGATGTTCCGTCGCTGAAATATGCTTTAGCACATATCTTGTTTTTCGTGCCGGGTTTTATCTTTATATTTTTCCACACGAAAACAGTGTTCTCGTTATCGGAAAGTTCGCACCGGGATATTCTGCCGTACGAAACATCATTTATACAAAGCTCCACTGCGTCCGCATTTGAATATACCTTTACAAAAGGCACATCACAAGCCCTGAATTCATGCCTGCGTTCAGTTATATAAACGGTTTTTTCGCTGCTCCATACGGACCTGTAAAAGAAATATACGTCCTTTGGAATACGCTCCCTTGTGCAAAGTCCCTTGTCGTTGAGCGACTTTGTATCTCCCTCTGTTCGCCCGTAGGACGCAAAATCGAACATACACCATATAAATTCAGCCCACAGGTACTTTCTGACCGAGAATTGTTTCCACAATATCTCGTGCAGCTGCGACTGATAGTTCTCATAATGCCGTACTCCGACAGGGTCTATATCGCTTTCCCAATTCACATTGTCCTTGTGCTGCGAAATTGCCCCACCGCCGCCGTATTCGGAAAGGCAGACAGGGCGCTTTTCCTTTTCGTTATGGTATAGGTCTAGCCATTCGCCGAAATTCTCCGCACTGCCGGCATCCTTATACCAGCCAAAATAACGGTTATACCCGACCACATCGGCAGGAAGCTCCAGAAATCTGCCGTAAAACTGATTGTCTGCAAAGGTTTTCAGCCTTGTATCATCCTCTTTGCAAGCAATTTCATAAAGCTCGCTGTAAAGCCCGAATATTTCATCGGTCATCTGGTGAAGTTCGTTGGACAATCCCCAGACAATAACTGACGGGTGATTGTAATTCTGCCTGATAAGCTCACGAAGCTGCTGTTTTGCGTTATCTCCAAAGCCGTCTGAAAGGACATGAGCATCGCTTTCATCGGCAGACATTTTATTGATTATGCCTATCTCCGTCCATACGCACAGACCCAGCCTGTCGCATAATGAATATTCGTGGTCACAATGCTGGTAGTGAGCCATTCTTACAGCGGTACACCCCATATCACGAATGATATGATAATCACGTTCACGCTGAGCATCGCTCATTGCCCAGCCTGATTCATAACTGTCCTGATGATAGTTCACACCATGGAGCGGATATGATGGCTTGCCGTTGAGGAAAAAGCCGTTATCGGCATCTATGCGGTATGAGCGTATTCCGAATTCCTGTTCAATGCTATCGACGGGTTTCCCGTTGCAGAATAAGGTTATCTCCGCACGATAAAGAGCGGGAGAGTTTACTCCGTCCCAGAGTTTCGGGCAGTTGATTTTTCCCGAAAGCGTTATCCTGTCTTTGTCCGCTCTGCCGAAAAATTCCGTTACAGGCTTTCCCTGCGGATTAAATATCACAGCCTTAGCCTCTGCGGTTTCGGCTTTATCCAGCTTGACAAGTATGCCTATATCCGCAGATGTTTCTGAAATATTCCGTGGGGTTATATATACTCCGCAGGAGCCGCTGTCGTTCAGAGCAATATGAACAGGCTCGACTGCAATAAACTTTACACCCCTGTACAAGCCGCCCATTTTTGTGAAATCGCCATTGTCGGTTATCGGTGCAATATAATCGGTGGGAGCATTCGATACGATAACAGCTATCAGATTGTCTTTGTTCGGGTATATATAGTCCGTAATATCAAATCTGAAAGCTGAATCCCCTCCGCTGTGCTCTCCTGCAAACCTGCCGTTGATATAGACTTCCGCAACAGTATTAGCACCTTCAAATTCCAGATAGAGTTCTTTTCCGCTGCATTCTTCAAAACTCAGCGCAAGGTTTCTGCGGTAGCATACAGTTCCACGGTAGTAGTTTTCTCCGTCGGCAACTGTCATTCTGCCTGTGCTGTCTTCGGAATTGTATGTATGCGGAAGTTCAACAGGCTGCCATGATGTATCTTCATATTCGGGAGAGATAGCATAATCTTTCGATATATTCATTCCTACCGGAAGCTTTGTGAATCTCCAGAAATCGTTTAGTTCCCTGACTGTTCTCAAAAAATCACCCCTTCGTATTTTGACAGATTATAACGCTTATTGACAAACAAGTCAATGAATGATATTATTAAGATATAACGATTTTAGTACAGGCGGTGAATTAATTTTGAAATTCTACGATTATCCGATAATCAGTAAAGAAGGCAGTCTTCCTGTCTTTTTGGTGAGCGTAGGGTTGAACGAATGGCAGTATCATGTAATCTGCGGCAATGGTGACAATTATGCCAAGGCTCTTTATTGTACAAAAGGAAGCGGCGTACTTATAATAAACGGGGAGAAACATATAATAAATCCGTACACCGCATTCTTTATCCCTGCCGGCTGTCCGCATGAGTATTATTCAACGGACGAATCCTGGGATACGCATTGGATAAAACCGTCAGGAAAATCCTGCACTGATATGCTTAAAGCACTCGGCTTCGACAAGCCGAAAATCTTCCCTCTTCCAAAGGAAGAAATTACATATCTTGACCACTGTTTCAGATGTATGCATGAGGCGCTTCTCTCTGATAAAGTTGACGGAAATTTCAGAGCGTCGGGCTATCTGTACAGCTTTTTTATTGAATTGAGCCGTCTTGCAACGAAAGGAAAAGGCAGTGTACAAATCACCCCTGCGGTAACGAAGGCAATCGCTTATATTGATGAGAATTATATGAAACAGCCCGGTCTTGAATCCATAAGTAAAGCAGCAGGCGTTTCTTCGCAGCATTTGTGCAGATTATTCAGGCAGACCTTGAACTGCCGACCGATGGAATATATCACAAAACGCAAGATACAGGCGGCTAAAATGCTTCTGGCGGAAACACAGAAAACTGTCGAGCAGATAGCTGAAGAAACAGGCTTCTGTGACAGCAGTTATTTTTGCAAGATTTTTAAAAGGTTTGAGAGTATTACTCCGTCGCAGTTCAGAAATGCAGAACAGGTTCTATGAAATCCGTAAATTGACAGCCGGCATCGTATGAAAAACAAAAAGGCATCACGTTTTGATACATGGTGCCTTTTTTCTATTGTAGCTTTGCATAAACCTGCCGGATACGATCAGTTATTTTTACGACCGGCTCTGTTCAGCAACAGGAGCGATACCATAAGTATCAAGGGAAATGCACAGCCCGAAAGCATACCTTTCTGCATATCATTACCTGCATTCTGGGTGATATTTCCTACAATAGCAGGACCGAGTGCTCCGCCGAGGTCGCCTGCCATAGCGAGAAGT
>ERZ859776.520-NODE-520-length-18465-cov-44.557089_pt1 | contig 18465 bp, 12 predicted proteins | sample MGYA00509987_ERZ859776 | MGnify/ENA primary metagenome ERZ859776 (study PRJEB30046, sample SAMN00715146) | human gut metagenome | study: EMG produced TPA metagenomics assembly of the A metagenome-wide association study of gut microbiota in type 2... | reverse complement strand
ACTGTTGAATTTGAAGATTATTCCGTAATTAGTAATTTATTATTTACTAAAGTTAATAATGATAACTTTGATTCTTTTATGAATAGTCTTGAAGAAGTAGCTAATAATATATCTGGCGCTGAAAGTCTTATTTATATCAAAGATTATCTTACCAATAATAAACAATTTGCTTATAAGTTTAGAATGATTTTTAATCGTCCTATTCCTAATAAGCAAGAAACTGTTATTACAGAAAAAGGTGCTCCGAGAACAGAAGTTAGTAACGAAAGTGCTAATCCTGTTAACGTTTTATTTAACAAAATTAGTCTTAGTACTCGTAATATTAGTATTAATAAAGCTGATAAATTTATTGCTCAATTAAATAAACTTTCTAAAATCGCTAAAGATAATCAATTTCCTACTTCTATTGAAAAAGATAATTTTGTTAACGAAGTATATAAAATAGCTAAAGTTCTTATTCCAGATATTGCTCCTGATGCTATCAAAAAATATGCTGTTAAAGAAAACAGTAAATCAAATGCTGTTTATAATAATAGTAATCAAATCTATTTAGGTTTTATTAGCGGTTTGGTAAATCTTCTTGATGCTTCTAAAGTTTATAATACTGAAAGAAGTAATTATGAAAGAATGACTCAAGAACAACGTAATGTTTATGATACTCTTAATCCGTCTTTCTTTAGAGCTGTTGATATTCAAGCTATGAAATTATTTGCCGAAAAGATTAATAAATATCTTTATATTCCGGTAAATCTTAATAGTCGTAATTCGGAAGGTAATCTTCAATCAGATGTTCTTAACCGTAATTATATTCTTACATTTAATGAAATACTTAATAGCGAAGAAGCTTGTGCCGCTTATGCTAAAAAGAAATTTGCCGGAACTGGATATAATTATAGTAATATTCTTATCGAAAGAACTGCTGCTAACGGAGATATAATTCCTGGATTGTTTAAAAAGAATGGTAATAATTATACTCTTACTGAATATGGTAAAGAATTAATGAGAGTTAATTATTTTATTGGCAGTAATGACCGTAGAGATTATAGTCCTTATTTATATAAGAAAATGTCTAAAGGCGATTACTTTATGACTAATCTTATTGAATATCTTGCTTCTGAAAATCATAAATATAATATTGGTGGTAAAGAACAAAATATTCGTTTTACTAATATGTTTCTTAGTATTCCATCTGATGCTTCTAATCAATTTAGTTTTAAATATCCTCTTATTAATTTAAAAGGATTATATACCGTCAATGAAGATAAAACTCGTACTTATAATCCTAATCATCCTTTATTTACCGCTTTCAGAAATATAATATATCAAGAAATTCTTGATGCTTATAATACTTATAAGTCTATATTTGAAGAAAGCGTTGAAATAGGATTTGCGTTTAGACGTAACGCTGATGGTGATGTTGTAATTCGTAGCGATTATGACGAAAATAAAATGTACGAAAATTATGAAAAGAAAGCTTATAAAGACAAAGATGGAACAGAATACAAAGATGTATTTCATAAAGATAAAAGAACTGGTAAATATATTCTTCACGGGAATGTTGTTCGTCTTTCTGAATTGGATACTAAGTTTGCTACCCTCGATTTGTATGATAATCTGCTTGGAAACGATAAAGTTATAGATATTCTTTATGGTCGTTCTGATACTGCCGACGGTACAGGAGTTAGAGTTTCTAATGGTCAATTAATTCTTAATGCTAAACAAAATCAAGCTATTAATGACGCTGTTGAGCAATTTATTTCAAGTTATCTTGAACGTGGAGTAGCTAATCTTCGTGAGCAATTTGATACTTATCTTCATGCTATAAATGAAAATAACCGTCAAGTTCAACAAGATATTAAATCTAATAGATTTAGTAAAGATGCTCTTACTCTTGCACGTCTTGAAGAATTTGTTCTTAATGAATTTATTGCTCAAAAAAGTTTTGATGATTTATTTAATGGTAAATCCAAATTCTATAAAAATGCTCAAGATATTCTGAAACGTCTTAAAGAAGTTCAAGCATCTGGTAGTCCATTTGGTAATAGCGATATTCGTTATAACGAATTATCTAATAAGTCTGAAACTAAAGAAAAGTTTTCTATTGGCGGTCGTGAATTTGAATTAGGACAGACTTTTAAAGCTGTTACTATTCTTAATACTAATAAAGGTAGTGAAGAAGATGTAATAAATAGAATTAAAGAACAATTAAAAATTGCTGGTACTAATGAAGAAACTGTTAAGAAACTAATTCGTCCTTATGCCGGTAAAAGTAAGACTAATGACGCTCAATCTTATATTACTCTTGACGAGTTTATTCGTAGAATTTATGCTGCTGGTGAATTAGAAAAATATCGCAATATTATTGAAAAACTTCTTGATGATACTCCGTTAGACCAAATAGATTTTGATACTCTTAATAAGATTCAAGTACAAAAGAATTTTTATTTTGATTTACATTATGATGCTGATAGAAATATCGAAGTTCCTCGTCAAATTAAAAATGCTGAATTTGTTCTTATTCCTAAATTAATTAAAGGAACTGAACTTGAAACAGTTTATAATGCTATGAAATCTGCTGGTATTGATCAGCTCAATACTGTTGAAACTTCTAAAGCTGCTAAGAATAAATTGATGGAATTATGGAATTCCTCTACGGGGGAACTCACCGAAGAGAATATCAATAATTTTATTGCTAATGCTGCGGCTAATACGGAAGTATATAGTTATACTTATTTATATCGTCAACAAGAAGTTCCTTCTCATCTTAAAGATGCTGAAAATAAAATTGGTATTCAAGTTTATAAAAAACTTCTTGATAATATTCCTAATACTGAATTAGGAAGAAAATATAAACAAACTATCTTTAGAAATATGGCTGCTAATATTAATGCAAGTTTTAAAGATGTTTGTGCTATATTAAATATTCCTCTCGATAGTAAAGGTAATATTATATTTGACGAGAATGGTAATATTAAAGGGTTAAATTATGAACGTTTAATTAAACTTGCTCGTGAGAATGCTGCTCGTAATGGTGCTGATAAGAATACTCTTGATTTCCTTACTACTGACGAAAACGGTCAACCAAGATTTCCAATGTATATGAATAGCATTAGTAGTAAAATTGAGAATCTTGTTAACGGTGTTCTTAATCGTAGTATTACAAGACAGAAAATGCCTGGTTGGCATGCTGCTCAAGTTTCTGATTTTGGTTTTCAAGTTGATAAACATACCAAAAAAGATAGTCGTCTTGCTTATCGTAAAGTTGGTAAATTTGATAATCAAGATATTTATTATGCTGAAATTCGTTTACCACGTTGGAATAAGATTCTTAAAGATGTTCCTCTTGAAGAACTTAATAACAATATAGATAAATATATTGATGAAGATGCTCGTACTATGATTGGCTATCGCATACCTACTGAGGGAAAACAATCTGTTGTTATCATGCGTGTTGTAGAATTTCTTCCCGATACTTATGATAGTACAGTTGTTCTTCCTGATGAATGGGTCGCTCAATCTGGTTCTGACTTTGACGTTGATAGTGTTTATGCTATGACTTTTGGTTTAACTAAAAACAAAGATGGCGTTGTTACTCGTTACGATAATAAGAAATTCTATCTTGATGCTGAACCAAATAGCGCCGAAAGCAAACGTGGGTATTTGAATTATGTTAAAGCTAATATTGAACTTGCTGCTCGTAAATCAATTTCTTCTTATGTGGATAAAGCTAATGTTACTAAAGACGAAATTAAAAATGCTTATAAAGCTAAAGTAGAAGAAATTAATAGTCGTCTTATTGATAATATTATTAATAAAATTAATGCAATTCGTGATACAACTAATGGAGTTTGGGCTGCTGCAAAAGAACTTAAAGGTGAAGCTAAAAAACTTACTTATGAAATAGCTACAACTATCGGCAATAAACCTAAAGAAGTTCCTGCTTCTATATACATTAATAATGTTATTGAACGTCTTGTTAAACTTAACGATAACGGCAATCATCCTCTTCATAATGTTATTGATAATATACTTGCGGTATTCGAGGAAGCACAGCAAGCTATCGACCAACAACGAGACGAACTCGAAGAAGCCGCACAGGAGCGAAATGCAGCCCGTTCAGAACGTTTAAATATGATTTATGAAGAACAGTTCAACTCGGCAGAAACATTTGCGAGAGAGGCTGGAATTGCGTCATACGAACAGTGGTTAACACTCCCCGTAGAGGATAGAGTAGATGCTGATGTTCGTAATAATGATATTCTTGATACTTTTATTAAAATACTTAGTAGTCCTTTTGCTATTGAAGAAAATGTTGGTACTTCTAACTTCGATAGATTATCAGAGCTTAACGAAGAGTGGAATAAACTACTTGGAAACGTTAATGTTAATGCAGTTACAACTAAACGTATTGGCTCTCATGATTTTAATACTCAGCTTGACTGGGACGAAACGGCGTCTGCTGGTCGTACTCTTAAAGGCGTGTCTGTTAATCTTGATACTCTTTCAAGTATCGGTAATATTACTAAAATTGTTACAGATAAATATATTCCTGTAATGTATGATTTTAGTAATATTGAAGAAAAAGAATTTAATACTAAAGTTAAAACTTTTGTTGAACGTTTTGGTAAAGATAATGTTATTATTGATGGTCGTAAAGTAGTAATTAAACATAATCGTATTGGTTGGAGTAACGATAATAAGAACGTTGAGGATATGCTTATAACTCCTTATACTTCTCAAACCACTGCTTATATTCTTGATGTTATGAAAACCCTTGCTATTCATAATCTTAATGAATATACTTTCGTTCCATTTAAAACAATGTCTATGGCTGGTATTGATTATGATACTGCTCTTAGTATTTTGTATCAACCTATTATAGATACTCTTGTTCGTAATGTAAACGAAAGTCAAGGTTTTGGAGTTAAGAGCGGTTCTAATCCTCTTGTTGAAACTTTTATTTCTGTTGCTGAACGTGCTGGTATTAAAAATGCTAATAATATTAATACTGTTATTTCAAGATTTGAAGAGCTTTATCACGATGATATTGTTGAACGCTATGGTAATACTGCTCATCCTATTATCAATAAGAGCGAAAATGCTCGTCGTTTAAAGAATGAAATGACGGAAAGAGAAGCTCTTATTCATGATTATGTTGCTCTTAAACAATTCTATCAACTTCGTGAAATTGGTAATATTCTTAATAATCATTTGAGCGTTTTGACTGCCGATAAATACGGTGCTAAACAAACATTCTATATGAACAATAAAGTATTTACCGATATTGAAAGACTTGTTGAAAGTAAAAATAAACTTTATTCACATAATGAAGAAACAGGAGAAGATGTTCCTTTAATAGAAGCTATATTTCCAAATATAAATAAAGGAATTAATAGTTTTGCTCATTCTGATATGAATCAAAGCGTTCATCCTATTCTTGCTACTTATCTTCAACGTTCTACTGTTTTATCTGTTAAGATAGCTCAAGCATTTGATGAAACCGCTTCTGAACATTTTACTAATTTAGTCTATAGTCTTAGAGATTATACTTCTAATGGTCGTCTTACAGAGAAACAATATAAAGACTATAAAGAATATCTTGTGGGTCGTAGCTATCTTGCTAATGCTGGTTATACAGTATTGACGATGCCTATTACTTATGATAATAAAGATAATAGTTTTGGAGTTATTAAAACTAATGATGATAAAGAAGCTTATGTTCTTCGTGAAGCTGAACTTATGCGTATTGCCGGTATTGGCGCAAACAATGATATATTAAATGAATTTTATATTACTGATATAAATAATGTTACTAACGAAGAAATAGATAAATTTAATAAACTTACTCCTGCGCAAAAGATTCTTTATATACAGCAGAATTTTGGCGAAGATATAGGTATATTTAAATATTTCGATGTTAATAGTTTTAATGATGCTAATTACCGTAGTCAAGGATATACTGGACAACAAATTAAACTTCGTCAAGGTAATACTTCTATTGACGCTATTCATAACGAATTTAATGTTGCATGGAATTGTACTAATCCTATCATTAAACTTGCTCTTGCTGATATAGTTAAATATGCTTATACTCTTGAAAATAATAGTTTCAAACAGAATAATGTTGCACGAGCTGTAACTATTGAAGTTCTTAAAAGTTTTGGTAATGGTGGTTTTAATATTGCAGAAGATGCAAAAGCTGGTATGGAAAATTGGCGTGTAACTTCCTCTACGGGGGGTCTAACTCGTAGATTAGCTTTAGGTTATATTCGTCAAAATCTTGATACTTTTAATCTGCCTTATCGTAGTATTGACAGAATTAATAAAGTACATCCTGAAAAAGCTGATATTATCAGAAGCATTATTAAATATGATGCTAAAAGAAATCTTATTGTTGATACCAATCTTGCTGCTAACGAATTAAGTATTGAAGATAGAGAAAATCTTCTTAAATATTATGGTTTGATTAACGTTGATGGTAGTCCTCAACTTGCTATTAAGATTAAATATGCTGGCGAAACTCGTATTTATACTGGAGTTTATGAAGACGGCATTATAACTTATATTCCTATTAATAAACTTTCTTCTATTGATATTAACAAAACAACTGAAAATAGTGTTGTTAAACAAAATAATATTTACGAAGAAATAGACAGTGTTGTAAATAGAATTACTGATAATAAACTCGCTAAACATACTGATTGGTTATTTATGAATGTCGTTGACGAAAACGATATTGTTAAAGTTAAAACTAATCCTTATGTTGAAGACGTTATTGCTAATAATAATTTCTTAGAAAATGTTTGTCCTGTTGTCGTAAATCCTGGATTTACTGGTACTGTTAGTTTTGTTGCACAAGATGGTTACGAATATGTTGCTACTCGTATGACAAAAGAAATAGCTGATGATATTCGTGATAATAATTTTAAAGATGCGAATAGTCAAAACTATATTGATATTCTTAATAAATATCCTAATCGTAATGTTGCAGAAGATTATCAACTTCATAGAATTGTAATTCATAATAGTAATATTATGTATTCTGCTATTTCTGAAGAAGATAGTGTTGCTAAAGCATTTAAACAAGCTACAAGTTTTATTCGTTCTAAGAGTAATGTTGGTGATAAATTTGCTAAAAATGTTATAAAGAATTTCTATCACGCTAATCTTGATTATCTTGATACGAAAGCTATTGTTAAAAATATGCCACTTGCTGCTACTTCTATTGCTGATTATTTTGAAACTGTTTATGCTGATATAGTTGGTCGTACTAATAATTTTATGGTTGATAATAATGGTAATGTTATGAGTATTGACGACCCTCGTGTTATTGAATATACAATTAAAGAAGTTGGAAATATTAATAGTGTAGTTGCTAAAGCCGATTTTGTAAATGAAGTCGGTGCTGTCATTGCTGCTGATGAGACCCCCCGTAGAGGGTATGATACAGAGTTGATTGCTGCTTATAACAATGTTGTTGCTCTTTATAATAATAAGAAACTTACTGTTGATAACTTCCGTAAAGCGTTTGCTAAATTCTTAAATATGAGTCCTAATAATTTTACTAATTTAGGTAACAGTATTATGGGTAGTGTTCAACGGGTTCTTGCTGATGTTGAAAATGATAATATTAAAACCGATTTCTTTAATATTATTAATACTGTAAATGCTATTCGTAATAGATTTAGTATATTCAAAGATTTGGCTGTTGATGGTCTTGATGAAGATAGTAAACGCGCTATCAATAAGATAAAAGAAATTATTACTAAACTTGAAAATAATCTTGCTGTTAATAATGCTCGTGATAATTGGTTTATTAAGTTCTATGAAGCCACAAGTAGCAATCCAATGGTAAAGGAACAAATGATGGACATCTTTACAAGTTATGGAGATACGTCTTTCTTAGACATGTGGATTCAAGATATTCATTTTAACCGTAATCCGATTATTCAGACTGTTATTAAAGAAGTTGATGCAGAACTTAAAAAAGCTGAAATTAGCGGTAAGAATGAAGCCCGTGATTTTGCTGAACACATGAAAGATATTAAATCTCGTGCTGCTAAAGCTGGTAAGTCTGTTAATTATAATCGAATGATTAAAGACAGTAGATTTATTCGTCCTTATGATGATAAATTTGATAAAGATTATAATAAACTTCATGCTGATTATGTAAAAGCTGTTCAAGATACTAATAGTACAACTTCTATTGAAGCTTTACGTGCTAAATGGAAGAAAGATGATTTCCTTGCTAAGTATACTATTTCTCGTTATAAACCTGCTAATTTCTTATATGACGATAAAGGTCGTATTGATGTTATTATTGACGCTGATAAATTAACTCCTCAAGAAAAACTTGCTTATAAAGAAGCTCTTGCTAATTCAGATAGAATGGATTATGTTACTGCTATGGTAAATCAAGATGCCAATATGCTTAAATATTATCCTACTATTTTCTCTGAATATAAAAAACTTCTTCAAGAACAGCAAGATATTATTAGTGTTGCTCAAAACGGTATTCTTAATGAAGAGCAAGATAAACAACTTCATGAAATATATAGCAAGATTGCTTATCTTACTTCTACTTATTACGATGATATGACTGAAAAGAACGAAGAAGATAAAGAATCTTCTATTGCTCTTAGAAATTATATTGCTAATACTGCTAAATTAAAAGAATATTATCTTGATAGAAAAGCTAAAACTGGTTGGCAAGAACAACTTGATAATGCTCTTGATACTATTGCTAAATATGAAAAGCGTGATATTGAAGGAAGATTAATTGTTCCTCGTGATAGACTTATGAGTATTCCTGAATATGCTCATGCTAAACAATGGTTAATTAATAATGCCAATTATACTATTGACGAAGAATTTGCTAAAGCTCTTAACAATGCTTATTCGGATATAGCTGATACTCGTCGTGGCGGTAGTATATTTGGAACTTTAGTAAAAGCTAAGAAAGCACGTGATGCTTATGGTATTGTTGACGGTAGATTATTTACTGATGAAGAAGTTGCTAAACTAAAAGATGAAGCTCTTAAAGGTTATAATATTAATCAACGTACAGGTTTGCCTTATGCTGGAGTTCTTCGTCAAAAAGAAAACGGAGATGTTATTTATAATGATATTTTTTATAGTAAACTGAAATCAAATCGTCTTATTCCTGTTGAAGAAATGCAATTAACAGAAGCAGCTAATAGACTTCTTTATAAAGCATGGAGTGTTGATAAAAAAATATTTGATTTTGGTAATAAGAGTCTTACTGCTGATGATTTAAAATTAATTGCTCAATACCTTGAAGCTGCCGGTCTTGCGAGAACTAAAGGTAGTAAAGAAGTTGCTGAATTTATTGAAACTGAATGCGAAGTTACTACTGATAATACTTTATGGTCAAGACAGCGTAAAGATGCTATTAATCGTGGTAGTGATTTTCTTACTGTATGGGACGAAGTATTTAGTCAACGTAATGCTGATGGCGAATTAGTTCCTAATACTACTTTCTATGGAACTATTAAACCTAAAGATGAAAATAAATATATTAATAGAACCAAAACTGATGCTGTTAAGTTTATTAATCAACATACTAATATAGTTAATACTGAATATTATTATGAAGTTCGTGGAGAAATGATGAAGAAATCTCCAGCTGAATATGAAGATTGGTTTAAAAAGAACCATATTCTTAATCCTTATACTAAAGAATATGAACCTCTTCGTATTTGGACTACTACTGAATATGTTGACGACAATGGCGTTAAAGTTAAAACTAAATGGACGCCTAAAATTAATCAAACTAATATTGAACCCCGTAAGGAAACTACTAATCCGGAATGGAAAGAAAATTCTCGTAATTATAAAATCGGTAGTGGTTATGATAATATAAATTATAATAATCTTAATGAATATGAAAAAGAATCTATTGATTATATGCAGCAAACAATGCTTCGTTATGCTTTTACTAACAATAATAAATATTTTGTTAATGAGGGTTATCTTCCATCTTTAAAGAAAGCTACTCCGTTTAATGCTGCTGAAATTGCTCATCAAGCTTTAGGATTTATTGGTTTTAGTTCTAATGTTCCTAATGATTTACGTTGGCATAATAATGATGAAATCAGTTATGATAATGATTATATCATGCCTAATATTATGCTTAAAACTATATTTGCTAATAATAGCAAAAAGAAATCTCCTGTTCCTGCATTTAGAAATGCTGATGAAACTCAAGCCGAATTTATTATTCGTAGAGAAAAAGTTCGTGCTGAAAATGCTAAAATAGAAGAAGAAAATAAAAAGATTCATGAAGAACTTCTTAATACTGATTGGGATGAAGTCTTTGATATATTCATAAAGAATAGTGCTAATACTGCTGCTACTCAAACTATCAAACATCTTTTGTATAGTGCTACTGATGCTCTTACTCAACATAAGTCTTATCAATTAACTAAGATTAAAGGTAATCTTGTTAAAGATGAGGCTCTTAGTAGTGAGAATGAAATTGAATATAAAATGACTAATAATAACAAAGCTGTTGAACAAGTCAAAAATTATATTCGTCGTGTTATATTTAAACAATATAAAGAAACTAATGCTCCTAAACTATTGAAGTTTGCTGGTTTGATGCAGAATATTTCTGGTACTAAATATATGACCATGAATATTACTGGTGGTATTGCTAACGTTCTTACTGGTAACGTTAATATTGGTATGGAACGTCTTGCTCGTGAATATTTTAATGAATCTGATTATCTTAAAGCTCAATCACTATATTTTGGCGGTATTGTTAGTTATATATCCGGAATGTATAGTGATAGAAGTTCTTCTCTTCAAGATGCTATTATTAAGATGGCTAATGTTGTTGATTATGATAGAAAATCTGAAGTTAGCGAAGAAGATTTAAGAGGTTATATTAAGAAAGTTAAAGGTCTTATGTTTACTCCTCAAACTATTGGTGAACATAAAATGCAAAATACTGTTCTTCTTGCTATGATGGTAAGTCACAGACTTGTTCAAGATAATGATGGCAATTGGACTATTATGTCTAAAGAACAATATCATAGAGAAATGGATGAAAAAGCTCTTTTGAATATTCTTAATGAAGAACAAGTAAAAGAATATAATGCTCTTAAAGAACGTATTCGTAATAATGAAAAAGAACGTTTTGAATATAATACTTTTAAAAAGACTATTGTAAATAGTTTTGTTAATGCTCTTACTAACGAACAAAAAAGAAAGTATATCGAAGAAAGAGAACGTCTGATTAAAGAAGCTGATAAGAATTTCAAAGAAAATCATAAAGATATTTATAGTCAATTTGAAATTACTAAAGATGGTTATGCTGAAATAAAATCAGATAGTCCACTTAGTTATAAAGAATATGCTAAGTTTGTTAATAAAGTTATTAATGTAAACAAAACTATTCATGGTGTTTATGATAAGAACGGTGCTGCTCTTCTTGAAACTAAATGGTTTGGTGGTATGGTAATGCAATTTCATAAACATCTTTATCCTGGTTTTAAGAAACGTTATCGTTGGAATGCTTATTATGATGAAAGTTTAGGTACTGTTCAGAAAGGTGCTTATAAATCTCTTATAGATTTTATTAGTATTCCGTTTGCTAATACAAGTGCTGAAATAGCAAGACTTAAAGAACAAGGAAATAAAACTACTGTTCTTCATGCTATTCAAACTTATTGCAAAAATCTTATAGATTTTGGAATACATATTAATCTTAATTATATGCTTGCTGCTGAAAGCGAACGAGCTAATATGAGAAGAGTTGCTTCTGATTTTATTTATACCGGTGCTGCTATTGTTGGAGCAATTGCTTTAACTGCTCTTGCTGGTGGAGATGATGATAATGAAGAAGCTATTTGGTATAATCTTCTTATGTATCATGCCGACCGTCTTGCTTCTGAATCACAAGCTTATACGCCGTGGGGCTTTGTTGGTGAAGCTGATAAACTTTGGAGTAGTCCTGTTGCTGCAAGTACAGGCATTCAAGATACTCTTAAAGCTTTATCTGTTGCTGTTAGAGCTATTGGTGATGGCGAACTTCTTGAACAATATAAGACTGGTCGTTATGCTCATAGAACTAAATTAGAAGTATTCTTAACAAATAATACTCCTGTTCTTCGTGGTATTAAACGACTTCAAGATTTGCCTAATAATAATAGTTATTATAAACTTAATGAAAATCTTATGTCTGTTGTTCCTGTTAAAGAAATAGGAGAAAGTCTTAGAGATTAAAAATGATTATAGATAAGCTGGAGTAAATAATACTTCGGCTTATTTATATATTATATAATAATAGGTTAACATTCTTTGTTATTGATAATCAGATAAATCAAAAAATTTTACGTGAACTGTATGTCAGATTTAACTATAATTTTAACTATAAATCCGACACAGTATTCACAATTATATATTAATATTGCTGCTAATAATTTTATTAATAAATTAAATAATTAAATCATGCCTTATTTTATTTTTGACAAAAGTCGTACAATTAAAGCTAAGAAAATAGTTGACGACAAGCTTAAAGAAAAAATTTCTAAAATTTCTCCAACTCCTTTTCCTCTTGATTTTGAAGAAGTAGTAAAAAGTATTACTCTTACTATGAATGATACAGGTAAACAATATGATTTACAATCTACTTCTAAAAATATTAAGGTCGGTAATTTTTGTATTGTTCTTCAAACTCTTGGTTCAGTAGCACCTATGTGGATAGCTAAATGTCCTACTGCTTCTCTTTTAATTATGTATATTATTGCTAATCTTAAAATGTCAACAAATGCTGTTGAAATACCGGAAAAAGATTTTTGCTATTATGCTAAATGTTCTGATAGACAATTTTATAGAGCTTTAGAATCTGTTGTTCGCCCTGAATGCGACCATCCTTGTGAAGAAGATAATTTTTCTCTTCTTGCTCGTACTAATCGTAAAAGCATTTATGTAGTAAATCATAATTTTATTTATTGTGGAAATTATGATGAATTTGTTACTATTTACGAACAAAAATTTCCTGATGGTTGTAAACTTGATAGTAAAGGCAGAGTTATTATTGATTAAGTTCATAATAAACTTAATGCCGACAAAAATAAAATCCCCGCCTACCATTTCGGTAAGCGGGGATATTTTGTATAGTTACGTCTACGAGAATAGGCTTCTTTTTACCTACATTCGATTTTCTTTATTAAGATGATAGTTTGTATTACTCGAACGAGAAAGTGTCTGAAACGGCTTTAAAATAAGCCATCTATAAATGAGTTCGATTAAGAAGATTATGAGGATTAAGAAGCACAATACGAATATGATTATTGTCGACCCCCCGTAGAGGATTGCATTACTTATTACGTTTCTCATTCTCTTGTATAGTCTTAACAACATCATCAAAATTCTTTATAAGTAGCCAAAGACCCTTAATAAGAAGTACAGCTACGATTACTATTTGTATAACGAATATCATAATTTCTTAATTAATTTCATAAAGTTAGTAGCATCTGTTTTCTTATCGAATACAGTATTTTTAAATTCAGTTCCGACTTTGATAGTTAGAGTTCTAAAACCTCTATCAGTCATTTGTTGAACAGCATAACGAGTAATATCATTATCGCCATCTTTTGTCTTAAATTCAAAAACTCTTAATTGTGCATCCATATTTATATAATTATTAAAATTAGTAAGTTCAATATAAAATTAGCCGATACTACTTTCACAAGCAATACCGGCTCAGTAATTCATCTAATTATGACTATTGCAGATTCCCCGTAGAGGATAAGTATGAACCATATTGATTCCTCTACGGGGGGTCTCCATGTCTTTATTAGAATGAACGACAGAAACGGCAAGACTAACAGTAATGTCAGTCTTGCCATGTATAACATATAAAACTTTGTTTTTATTCTTCGACTACAACAGCAACCTTATCGTCATGATATTCAACTTCAACAATATTTAAATTCTCATTCCAATGATTATCATGAACAATAACTTCCATGTCTTGATTAAAACTTTGAAGTTTTTCAATAAGTTCATATACGGTCATATTATTAATTTTTTATTTATTTCGTTTAATACCATTTTTAGCCCATTGAAGTACAAATCCTAAAGCAAACCAAAGTTGGTCTTTAGCCTTTTCAATAGCATATTGTTCACTGATTTCCATATTAAAGTTTTCAGCTTTCACACAAGAAGATTGTCCATGAACTTCAAAACCAGTAACAGTAGTAAGAGTAGTATTAGTAGTTTTAGTACCAATCTTAATACTTTCTTTATCAGCAATGAAATTTTCTATATCATTACGATATAACATATCACCATTTTCATCTTGAATATGATAATATGATTTTTCAAATACATCAGCAGGACACCATGATTTATAACCATCAGGATAAGTAATTACATATCCCATATCATCAGGATGAAAATTACCGATTTTATATCCATTAGTTACAGCCATAGAAGCCCTCATAGGATAAGCTTCAACCATTTTAATTCCAATATATTTTCCCATAATTTATAATTTATAATAATCTCCAAAGTTATCAATTAAAGCAGCAAAATTCTGTTGAAAATCTTCAAGAGTTCTAACAAATAATTTAGGTTTAAGTTTACCGGTATTATCAACACCGGCATAACAAACGGCAGGTATCCATTTATTTTTAATATGAAGAACTTTACTATGATATTCAATAACTCTAAAAGATTTATTAGTATGAATGTTAATGTAATAGGCTCCAACAATTGGAAGCTCGTTAGAGCCGATTGGAGCAAATTTATTTTCCCGTAGAGCCATGTCCACCATCTCCTCTTTCAGTTTCTCCTAAATCATCTTTAGAATCAACTTCTTCAAATATAACTTTAGGATAAGGAACAATCATTATTTGAGCAATTCTATCGCCAACGTTATAAGGATAATCATGTTCATTATCTTCAACAGTAGAATAAGTAGTACCCTCAAAATAATATTTGGTATTTGAATTGATAGTATTTACTATACTATCAACATCATAGGCTAAATTATTACAAGCATCAATAATATGTTGACTCGTTCTATTTTTGAAACAAACAAGAATATTTCCTCTATAACCGCTATCAATAACACCAACATGATTAGTCATATAAGCATCAGTTTTACGATTAGAACTACGAGGATAAATAAGACCAACATATCCTTCAGGAATAGCAACACAAATTCCAGTATCATAAATAAAACAATCAAGCTTTTCATCATAAGTAACACTAACAGCAGTTAAATCCATGCCGGCATCACCATCTTTAGTGTATTGAGGAATAATAGCATTAAGGTTAGCTTTCCAAAGTTTTACAGTTACAGGTATTATTTCCATAATTTTATTCTTTTAAATTCGATTTTTATATTTAATAATTTTACCAATCATAACTAACAGCTTTTTCTAATTTCTTAGCTTTATCGTTAAATAACAAACTATCCATGCGTTTAGTTCCATCAGTAGAAGTATCTACATTAGAATAATATCCACTAATAGCATTAAACGCACCCCAAGCTGTACCAGCAATTTCTTTTTGACCAATACCATTTTGATAATAATCAAAAGTATCAATAATAGTATTCAATTTACGAATACTAATTCCACTATCAGTAACAGCAAGTCCATTACGATAAAGAAGTTGTTTAAACGTATGACCTGTGTTTAATAAATTATCAATTTCGTTATCAGTAAGATTATTATTACAAATATAATTTAAAACATCATCATCTGTAACTTTAATCTTAGAAAGAACATTATAAGCATATTCAGTCGCTTCAATTTTCTTTTTAGTAATACCTAATACTTCATGTGCTAATTCAATATTTTTATGAACACTTTCAGTATGTCTAATACTAATACTATTAGTAGATTTTCTTATAGCCGCCGTAAGAGTATTCTGACATATAACACGAATAGGAGTAAACAAAATACGAACACCAGAGCTACCATCATGACTATTAACAAAAACTAAATAATTTTCAACAGGGTCGCCATTAACAAGAATATTATTTGGAAGTTTAGCGCTAACGAAAATTCTTTCGCCATTACCAAAACAACCAGCAGTTTGCCAAATAGCTCCATTTTCTCCAATAACATTATCGAAAAATTTAAAAGCAGCATTATTTTGAACAATAGTATATTTTTGTTTTACATATCCTAACGGAGTATGAGTATCATCTCGATAAGTACAAAAAGCACTATCAAGTTTAGAATACATATATTTTCCATTAATGTGGGTATCAACATCTTTTTTCTTTGCTTCAAGCAAATCATCAAGAGTTTTATCAACATTATCAGAAACATTCATTTTTGCTACAAGTTCACATTTCTTAACATTAAAATTAAGATGTGCAGCTTCCATACATTCCATAGAAGTTTTACAATGAGTAACATCAGTTACACCTTTATAAACCCAAGGAACACCACGTGTAGTATAAGCCATAATTATTTAATTTGAAGAGATTGGTTTTGACAAAGATATGCAACAAGAAGTTGAGCATCACGATTTTGAATATAAGACTTATAATCAGATTTAGAACTATCAATACTAATATTAGCTTGATGTTCATGATTAAAATAAGTATTAATTATATCATAATTAATTTTCTTACATAATTCAATAAGAGGAATATTTATTTCAATCTTAATTTTAGTAGATTCTAAATCATCACGAGTAAATAAAGTTCCAAGTTTTTCTTGAATATGTTCAGCAGTATCTTCGTTTTCAGCAGCAAAATTTTGATTAATTGTTTGAATAAAACTATCTTCATCAAGATTATCAACATCATCTTTATTTTGGTCAAGCATATCTACATTCCAAAGTTCTCTGAATCTTTCTAAACAAGCATCAAGAAGTTTAAGAATAAGATTTGTTTCAACAATACATTCAGTACTACCACGAGTAGAAAGTCTACAATCATCAAGTTCAATAATTTTATTTCCAGACTTTCCAGTCTCCCCGTAGAGGAGTAAAGCTTCGAGCATGCTATCTTTTAATCTTTTAGCAGCTCTTTCACGAGTTTTTTGAAGAACATCAAGACGTTGCTTTTCAGCTTTACAAGCGGCAGCACGGTTTTCAATCATACAAACAGCTCTACGATAATCGCCTAATTTTTGGTAAAGCTCTTCTTTACTAATTTTAAGCTGCTCTTCTATATCATCAGTTATTTCACCGTCACTTTCAATAATTTTATCAATAAGAGTTTCAAGTTCAAAACTAATTGCATAAAGACTTTTTTCCATAATTAATTATTTATTTTTCATTTCATTAAATGCTTTTTCTTCAAGTTCAGGAGTTACATCTTCAAGGCGAATACCTTTCATACAAGGACATTCTTTCCATTGTATATTATAATTACAAGAAAGAAATAAAAGTTTTGTACTATTTTTATCAACAGCCATTATCCAATTATCCGGAGCAATTTCTACCTCAAGACATTCAATAACTTCTTTTTCTTTAGGCATCCAACCTTTAATAGTATCATGTGCCCATAAATTACAACGACTAAAATATCTACCTGTTAGAATATTATTTTCATGTTCAAATAAACCTCCACTCCAACAAATAATATTTTTATTTTTAGTCCATTCTTTAGTGGCAAAACTATAACGTTCAATAGGTTTTTTAGTAAAAGCCCCATTATAACTAATATCGCCATTTGGCTCTTTAAAAGATCACCTTTGCGAATATTTTGACAAGTACCATCAGCACTTATTTGCTGCCATTCATCATTAGTAAATCGAAGAGGACTAATAATATCCCAATTACAAAGTTTTTTAACAAGATTAATTTCATAAGGAGCAGAAGAACCACTATTACCATGAGAAGCAAATACAGCAACAGCTTCAATTACTTGTTGATACATCCAATCATCTGGGCTACCTTCGCCATTACCGTATCCAGCAAGTTTAAGTTCTTTAATAGCATACTTGCAAATATTACTTTCTCTAATAACTTTAGCTAAAACTTTCTTATTAATAAGAGGTTTATTATTTTGCTTTTTAATATAACGCTTACTTTTTCTTCATCTTTAATTACTTTAAGAACAACAATCTTACATAAAAGAGCATAACAAAAATACTTATTAAATACACAATTAGGACAATTTCCAATATGTTTATTTTTAACATATTTACATAAAGTGTTACTTCTTTATTATCTTTACACCTAATTGTAGTATAAAGAAATTCTTCACCATCATTTAAGTCATTAGCTAAATTAGTATCTCTCCAATTTTCAATATGAAAGTGTTTAAGTTTATCAATCTCTGAAGTTATAACCAAGTTCCATTAGATTATTTTTAATCATTCCAGCTATAAGTTTGGCATTTTGATGAGGCTTACCTGTGGTACCATAATAACGTAAATCAAGAATATGACGCCATTCATCAATAGAATAAGTATAAACGCAAACAGTTGCAGTATCGAGAGGAAGAACACCACGAGCATCTTG
>ERZ859776.513-NODE-513-length-18634-cov-2.402121_pt1 | contig 18634 bp, 18 predicted proteins | sample MGYA00509987_ERZ859776 | MGnify/ENA primary metagenome ERZ859776 (study PRJEB30046, sample SAMN00715146) | human gut metagenome | study: EMG produced TPA metagenomics assembly of the A metagenome-wide association study of gut microbiota in type 2... | reverse complement strand
TGAGATTGCCGGGAAACCCGCTTGTATGATCTCCTTGAATCACAATGACAGTATCTTTATAGAAATCTTGTTTCTTTAACCATTCCATAAAATCTTTTAAATTTTCATCTGTATGAAAAATTGAATCCGATAAAGATTCTTTAAATACATTCTTACAAGATTTAGATTGATATCCATATGGATGGTGCGTATCGACAGTCAACATTTCAAAGTCAAAAGGATTAGAGGATTGAGATAAATCTAAAATCTTCTCTTTCGCAAATTCAAATAATTTATCATCCTCAAAACCCCAGAACTCATGATAATCCTTGTCAAGAATTCCCTCTTCTTTTAAGGAAACTGTATCTTGAATATCATAACGACCATGTTGATCAAAATAACTTCTTCTTCCACCAAATGTCGCATCCGAACCAATCATAAAGACACGATTATATCCATCTTTTTCTAAAATATCTCCAAGAGTATTGACACTAGGCATAAATGGAACTTTATCCTTACAGAATTTGTGTTTTAAGCTAAAAATTAAAGGAAGACCTGCAGTACTCGCAACAATACCTCCTGTTGTCCATCCTGTTCCTGTCAAGACTCTGGCTCCTCCGATTTTCTCGTTTTGCGAAAAAGAGATAGAGTCTTTAGTAAGCTTGGTAAGATAAGGCAATAAATCTTCATCTGCATTGCCACCATCTTCTTTTTTGGCATACGTTGTTTCCATTGATTCCAAATAGATATGAATAAAATTCATCTTCTTATCCGGAGAAATAATTTCAGATTCCACATAGTGTTGATCATAGAAATCTGTCTTTTTAAATTGGTTAAAAACATATGAAAAGAAATGAATCTGACAAAGTCCATATATGCAACAAAGTAAAAGAATGAGAATTGCGATGTTTTTATTGGTCCAACTAAAGATCAGGCCAAAAATCAAACCAGGTAATAAACACTTTTTCATCCATCCAAAAATAAATTGCGTATTGGTTCCCTCCAATGGGACTTTGATGTGATATATAATTTGTTCAAAACTCGATAAACCAAAATAAGAATAGGCCCACTTACTTGAAATAGCTAATGCAAAGCCTAAAGTCACAATCAATAAGCTCATAATCAATCCTTTCTAAAGACAAAAATAGGTCATATGACCTATTTGTTGCACTTATTCTTTAAAGTCTGGCTTGGACGGAACTTTGGAAGTTTTGTAGCCGGAATCATCATTCTTTCTTTTGTGACAGGATTGATTCCCATTCTTGATTTACGATCAAAAATTTCAAACTTACCAAAAGCTGTGATATCTACATGACCATCATTTGCCAAGGCATCACTCATTTCATTAAAAATCAAGTCTACCGCAAATGCTGCGTCTTTTTTAGACATATTTAAATTGATTGATAAAGCCTGTGTTAAAGACTCTTTATTTACATACTTACCCATATTAAAATTCCTTCTTTAAATCTCTAATCATTAAATCTTGTGCACAATCACTTGGAAGTTTTCCATTGTATAAAATTTGGTAAACTTCTTCACAAATTGGCATATCAATACCATTTTCTTTCGCAACACGATGAACGATTTTTGCGGTACGAACACCTTCAACTGTTTTTGTGTTGTTCTTGAAAAAGTTTTCAACCGAATTCTCTTTTCCAATTTGATAACCCGCTTCAAAGTTACGAGAATGTACACTCGTACAAGTTACAATCAAGTCTCCAATACCAGTTAGACCCATGAATGTTTTTTGTTGCCCACCAAAATGAACACCATAACGAATCATTTCCTGCAATCCACGTGTAATCAAGGCTGCACGCGTATTATCTTGATAGCCTAAACCAGATAAGATACCTGATGCGATGGCCATAACGTTTTTAATAGCTACACCAAGTTCAGAACCAATCTCATCATTTCCTGTATAAATACGTAGGTATTGATTTGAGAATAAGTTTTGAACAGCTACGGCATCCTCATTATTTAAACTGATCGCATCAATTGTAGTTAATAAACGAATGACTACTTCTTCCGCATGACTTGGACCAATTAAACTTACAACTGAACTTAATTTATCTTTATCAATGCAACGACGAATCACTTCAGACATTCTTTCATTTGTTTCTGGGTGGAACCCTTTAGAAACGTTTATAATAATTGTCTTTTTATCTAAGATATCATTGATTTGGTGACAAATTGGATCAATCGCAATTGTTGGTACTGCCAACAATACAATATCAGCACCTTTGACACATTGAATATCGGTTGTTGCCTTTAATTCTGGATTTAGTTCAACATCTCCAAAATATTTTGAGTTTTTATGATTTTCATTAATATCATTAACTTCAGCTTCTGCAACACCATACACTAAAACTTCTTGATGATTATCTTGTAATACTTGAGCTAAAGCTGTACCCCAGCTTCCACTACCAATCACAACTGTACGCATATTTAACTCCTTACTATGAGCGTTTACGAGCCAAAATCTTAATTGGAGTTCCCGTAAAGCCAAATGCTTCTCTTAATTTATTTTCAATATAACGAGCATAACTAAAATGCAATAATTCTGGATCATTGACGAATAAGACAATTGTTGGTGGCTCAACCGCAACTTGGCTCGCATAATAAATCTTTAATTGTTTTCCCAAGTGAGGTTTTGCCGGATTCATCATCTGTGCATCCAAAATAACATCATTTAATACATTGGTTGGAATACGTAATGTACATGCATCATGTACTTGATCAATCAAAGGAATCAATTGATTCACTTTACTTCCTGTCAGTGCAGAAGTAAACGCAATTGGTGCATAATTCAAATACAAGAATTGAGCACGAATTTCCTTTTCGATCTTAGCCATGGTCTTCTCATCTTTTTCAACGGTATCCCACTTATTGTAGACAATGATAACACCTTTACCTGCATCATGTGCTAGACCTGCTACATGCTTATCTTGATCACGAATACCCTTTTCACCATCAATCAAGAATAATACGACATTACTACGATCAATGGCACTTAAAGCACGTAAGATTGAATATTTTTCAATATTTTCATAGATCTTACCCTTTTTACGAATACCTGCCGTATCAATGATCATATATTCTTTGTCATCCACAAAGAATGGCGTATCGATCGCATCACGCGTAGTGCCTTCTACATTGGATACAATAACACGATCTTCTTTTAAGATGGAATTGACTAAACTTGATTTACCAACATTAGGACGACCAATCACACAAAATGAAGTAATTCCTTCATATGGAGCGATGTCTTTTTCTGGAAGTTTTTCCATCACGACATCCAATAAGTCTCCTAGTCCAATTCCATGTGCACCACTAATCGCAATTGGATCTCCAAGACCTAATGCATAGAATTCATATACATTCATCTGCATTTCTGGATTGTCCACTTTGTTGCAAGCTAAAATCACTGGCTTTTTACACTTTTGTAGCTTTCTTGCGATGATCGTATCATCTGTCATGACTCCTTCTTTGGCAGAAGTTAAGAAAATAATGACATCCGCTTCCTCAATCGCAATATCTACCTGCATATTGATTTCCTGGGCAAATGCCTGGTCCTCAATTTGAATACCACCCGTATCGATCAAGCGAAAAGTTTGTGTCAGCCATTCCACTTCACCATAAATTCTATCTCTTGTTACTCCGGGTGTATCATCTACAATGCTTTTTCTTTGTCCAATCAAACGATTGAATATCGTTGATTTTCCGACGTTTGGCCGACCTACGATGGCCACAGTACCTCGAATCATATTGTGGTCCCCTTTCTACATTATCCAACTATATCTAATACTCTTGAAACGACTTCATCAATTGTTAAATCAGAAGTATCAATTTCAATCGCATCCTCTGTTTTTACTAAAGGCGAAATTTCACGATGCGTATCCTGATAGTCTCTTGCGACTATATCCTGATAGATCGTTTCATAATCGGCTTCGATTCCCTTTGAAATATATTCATCATATCTTCTTTGGGCTCTAGCCTTACTCGATGCACTCATAAAGATCTTTACTTCTGCATCTGGCAAAACAACGGAACAAATGTCTCTACCATCGACAATAAAGCCTTTATTGGCACATACTTTTTGTTGAAGATTCACTAATTTTTTACGCACAATACCAAGCTGACTCGTTTTACTTGCCTGCATAGATACATTGTTCATACGAATTTCTTTAGATACATCTTCCCCATCTAAATATACATGGTTGTCTTCATCAAAATGAATATCAATAGAATCCATTAAATCACTCATTGCCTTTTCATCTTGAATATTAACTCCATCTTTTAATGTCTTATATGCCACACAACGATACATAGCACCCGTATCTAAGTGTCGCATATTCAACTTTTCTGCAACAATATCCGCAATCGTACTTTTACCGACCCCGCTAGGGCCATCAATCGCAATATTAATTTTTTTCATGTCCATCCTCATTAAATATTCTTAAATGTCCATACTAAATAGCCGATGATCGCAACTAAAGCTAAGATCAATACAGCTAATACGACATTCAATACGATTTCTGAACTCTTCTTTTCTTTGTGGCTGCTAGCCTTTTCAAAATCCGAAGTTTTCATACGCATTTTTGCGCTAGGCATAGATTCAAGTTCATCACGCTTTTCTTTTTTGCGCTTTGACTTTTTCTTCTTATCCTTTTTAGGTTGTTCTTCCGTTTTATCAAAATCATCATGAGAAAGATACATCAAATCCAATTCATCATCCACTGGCTTTTTAACATCTTCTACATCCTGACTTGTAAGAACGATCTTTTCTTCCTTAGGCTCTTGACGAGTGATTGTCGGTCTTGGTTTTGAAATCTTCATTGTTGAGCCTAGATCTTCATCATCTGTATCCATAGGAATCACATGTTGATTTCTCTTCATTGTATCACTGCTTGTTGTGTCTAACTGTTTTAAAATATTGATCTGCGTATCATCTGTGATACGGTTTCCATTATCAATATTATATTGTTTCACTTCTCCAAGTAGATCTTCCATCACTGGAGATGTAGGCATTTCTTTTACAGTAGGCGAAACACGCACTGTATCATGTGGATACAATGGTTTGTTGGCATGTGAGCCACTATCTACACGCGATAATCTTTGTAGTTTCACTGGCTGCGCTTGAGCAGCCGTTGTTTCTTCATCTAAACGATCTCTAAGTTCTTGATACTTTTGTTTTCTTGAAAGTTGAGTCATAAGTACCTCCTAAACATTCTTTACTATTATACACTATCTCGCAAAAAAAGAAAAATAGGCGATTGCCTATTTTGCACGTCCTGAATATTTCCCGTCGTTTGTGTTGACAACGATCATTTCATCTTGATTGATAAATAAAGGAACTTTAACTTCTAATCCAGTTTCTAATACCGCATTTTTACTAGCACTAGTAGCTGTATCTCCCTTTACGGCCTGTTCGCATTCAACGATTTTTAATGTTGCCTTATCTGGTAAAATAACACCTAAGATTTCACCTTCATAGCTAGAAATGTTTACGTTTGAATTTGGAACAATAAAGTTTCTTTCCCATTTTAAACGATCCATAGGAATTTCAACCTGGTCATATGTTTCATTGTCCATAAAGACCATAGCATCATCTGTATCATATAAGTACTGCATTTCTCTTTTTTCAATCTGAGCAGGTTCAACCTTTTCTCCACCACCCCAAGACAATTCAACATTACTTCCAGTACGAATATTACGAACTTTTGCCTTAACAACCATGGCACTACGAGCTGTTTTATTTTGGGATGCTTCTAAAATTGTATAGATTCCCCCATCCACTAAAATTGTAAGACCTGGTTTTAAATCATTTGAACTAATCATGTTTATTAACTCCTTTTTAATTGTATGTATAACCTAAATTATTTTATATCACGCAAAAAAATTGTCAAGAAAAAGAAAAAAAGCACCGAAGTGCTTTCTCTCATCGAAAGGATCGATAAAGTAATTTCTTATGTGTTTTAAGGAAGGATATATACACACAAGATGGATATTGAGTCGAAAGGTGAGCCATACTTTCTCTCTCTTACCGTCTTTATAATACGCCTAATTTGTAAACTTGTAAACCCTTCCACCTATTTTTCCCAAATTAAATCAAAATTTGTCATTTCCTTGTGATCATTTGTACCCAAATTATAGTTTCGATCTTTAATCAAATTTAATAAGTCGCCATCTAAATCTGGATTTTCACACGCCGCTAAGAATAAGCGAATGGCCTCCATCGCAAGAAGCTGTGCTTTATCGTATAAGTCAAAGAAACTCTCTGTTGAAACAAACGTATCATCACTTGGATGTACCCAACGCGTATGTAATAAATTCATCACATCATATGGATCATCCGGCTCATTCGGTACGATATATCCAGACAATGAATTGTAGGCTTTTGTGAAAGTCTCTAATGTTTGAAGTGCCTTTAACTTATCTCCAGAAGCATCATAGAATAAAGATTCAATGAAGTGCCAATCCTTTAAGCTTTCCATGATCTGGTGTGGTTTGATTTGAAAACCTAGAATTTGACGGATTGCTGGCACATAAATACGTGCAATAGCACGAGCCTCTTCTTTCGATGCATCACTGATTTCATAGAATTTAAAATCTTCAATCGTACATTCTTTTTTTACCTTCAACATGATCGCATCAATCAACGATTCAAAACGATGGTGATACCATGCACTCTTGCCTTTGCAAGTTCCTGTACGATAGAACACATATGGATGGCTTGTCGCATCCAATGCCCAGTGACATAAATGTCCACAAACATAGGTCATCATATCTTTTTTAATGTCTTCATTGGCTTCATTACGAACGGAAATCAAGGCTTTTTGATAAAATTCATTCACATGACCTGCATGAAACATAGAACCAGAAACACGTAAATCACTCTTTTTAAAGAAATCCTTTGGATTCATACCATGAAAGAACAAAAAGTCAGGTCCATTTGAACCAATTTCCAATAAGTGAAGTCTAGGTTCAAATAAATCATGCGTATTTTCATCCACCTTATCAAAAATTTCCTGTGCAAATAAAGTATGAGTAATAATATTAGGCATCTTTTTCGACCTCCTTGATCAAACCATGAAATACAACATATTCTGCATAAGTATCCATCTGACAATATGTTGAAATGGCTTCTTTTACTTCTTTTTTCTCTTCTTCATTCTTCTCATCATATGTGCGATACGCAAATACGGCATTTAAACCATTTTGAATATCCAAATCATGATAAGAAACATCTTTTGAGAATACAGGCAATATACTCTTCAATGAATAATGCCCGCGCATTTTTGAATTGTAGTAGAGTCCGGCTTCAAATGGTTTTGATAAATCCACCATTCTTGCACAAATCGACTCTAAGTCTTCTCTATATTCCTCAAATTGACTCGCTAATTGTTTCAATCTTAGCTTTTCAGCCCCCTCCATATTATAAACAAGAATCGTTCCCGTTTTAGGAAGGTCTTTGATCAATTGTTCAACAAAATGACGGCGACAATCTTTAGATTCAAAGAAGTTATAATGCGTTAAATTTCCATTGGAAGTTTCAACATGAAGACTATATTGAAAACACAATACATCAAAGGGTTTCATATTCTTATAGGGTGGTACCGCAAAAGTATCCCATTCAAAATCCAAATACGAAATTGGATATTTGATTTGTTTCATCCATACTTGTAAGGCTGCACGATCCATAAATGGTTTTTGCGTTTTACTCGCCATATATTGCGCATATTGAAGACGGAATCCTTCGATTTGATTCAATGGCAACTCATGAATATGACGAATACCACGATCATATGCATCTAACTTATGTTGATTGGTTGTAAAGAATAAAATCGAATCGTCCGGTTCATTGGATTCATCAAAACATACAGAATAGTAATTGCATCTTCTTAATGCCGTACATTGTTTTGTACGAACTGGCGTAACACTTGCTCGATTTAAAATTTCTTTTGTTCTTTCAATCCAACTATCTAAATCAATGTCCACTTCATCCATGCATTCGGCAATTGTTTTTGATAAGTGATTGCGCTTATTGAATAGCTTGTCACTCATACATAAGAGTTCATTTAAATCTAATTCATCCTGGCGAACATATTCTTTATTTAAATAAACAATGCGATTTTCAACCACACGAACCCCACAATGTGCCAAAATGATTTGATTGACCTTCATGATCAAAGCTTCATTCTCTTTTGGATAAGCACTTAAATGTGGGTATACAGCCATATATCCATTCTCTAATTTTTTTAGATATGGAATCTTTGTACGACACTCCTTATATTCAAAGCGTGCAAAACATACGACTTCATTTTCTCCTAATAATTGTAAAGATTGTTCATTTGAATCCATAGAGTGGCCTAAGCCACATTCAATCGCATTTAAATAATTTCTCCATAGATCGGAAAACGGACAATCCATTTTATAAAAACTTTCCTGGTGAAGTGAATTGTGGGCACTGTTCCAACAAAAACAGTCACATTTCATTTCACGCATTAAATCTGATACATGTAACATAAAAATTTCACCATATCTATTGTACTTCAATTTTTAATTCTTTTCATCCCTATACGCATTTAATATTTTTTGAACACGAGTCAAATAGGCAGATTTTACATCTTCAGGCCCTAAAATTTTCATTTGATCACTCATAGAAAACAAAGATTGATACAAGTTTGACATGTCGTCTGTATAGAATTCAAAATCTGTATATGTTTCTTGTTTATGGATGGCTTGTAGTTTATTGCCCCAATATTTTTCTTTAAATAAACGAAGTCCATTTTCTGTATGATAGACACGTACTTGCACTTGTTTTAAATCTAAAGGAATCAAAGAATGTTCTCCAATGTAGTTACTTAAATGAAAGTGATTGTCACGAATGAAGTGTCTCGATGAAATTTCACATGAAAACATACGTTGCGAACTAAAGCGGTACATACGATAGTCTTTTCTTAACAAAGAAAAACCGATTAAGTAATAAGACTTGTGGTAGTGGATGATTTCATAGGGTTCCACCTCAAATTGTTTAGGGGCTTCATCCTGTAAAGACTGGTACGACAAAAGGACGCAAAGACCATGGTTCATGGCTTGTTGCGTCTTATCGATCATACTTGAGATCTTTTCATCGATTTCCATAGAATTGGACATATAGTGTAAGGAATCGTTGGATGAAATTTTGCTTGTCGAAATAATCTTATCCATCGCATCACAGTATAATGGAAGGGGCTTAAAGTCTTTTTGTGTACGCATAAACTTATAAGATTGCACCAAAGCATCCTTTTGTTCGTCACTAAAAATAGTGACTGGAAGATCATATTCATCATTTAAGATATATCCTCCATAGCGTCCCTTTACTTCTTCTACATTATATCCAGCTAGTACAAGCTCTTTTTTAAATTCACGAATATTACGTGGATTGACTTCCAATTCTGTGGCAAGCTGTGTTGTGTTCATTTTCCCTCTTGCCTTTAATAGTTGTAACATGCGAATGCATAAGTTTGTTCGATTCATCTCTTATCTCCTTTTAGTGCGTGCTGCAAAATCTTTGGGGATAGTAGCCAAAGCCTTTTTTTGGTTCAAAATGTTTAGGAACAATACCACGAAATACAAGTGGACGTATCATTTGACCAATCCCTCTTTCAAGCGCAAAACCTAAAGCTTCTTGTTTTTGAATGGCTCCGGCATCAATTAAAATATTTACAATTTCTTCATTTCCAATGCTGATGGCATGCATCAAAATAGGATATCCATTAAATACCCAGCTTGGACTAGCCCCAAGTTCTAGGCAGTTTTTAACTCCTTGTACATCTTCTTTCCATACAGCATCTAATAAATCCATAGCTAATCTTTTTTCTGCGTTCATATTGTACCCTTCTTTCTATACTCAAAGGATACAACTTATATAGACATTATTTATGTCAAATTAATCGGATACTTCTTTTACTTTTTGAAGTCTAGTTAATACATCTTCACTTACTAATTGATAGATGCATGAACAGATTGGAATAAAAATAATGATTCCAATAATTCCTGCCACATTCGCTCCGATGGTGATGGCTACAATGATGTACATAGGTGGAAAACCTACCGACTTACCTACAACGTGCGGATAGATAAAGTTTCCTTCGATTTGTTGAATACAGATAAACATCACGATAAAGGTGAATCCTTGTACTGGGGATGTCATCGCAATAAAGAATGTACATAGTAAAGCAGCAACCAAGGCGCCAAACATAGGCACAAGGGCTCCAATGCCTACAACTAGGCCTATTAAAAACGCATAAGGAATCTTCATGATCAAAGATCCTGCAGTAACTAAACTAGCTAAAATCAAGCATTCCAAACAAGTTCCGCCTACATAGCTCGTGAAAATACGAATAATCAGTTTTAATACGTGGCGTATTTTTTCATAGTCCTTTTCTGGAAGATAGGCCTTTAATAAAGATTTTGTTTCACGAACCACTTGTTTTTTATTAAACAACAATAGAAACGAGAATACAATGGCGATAAAGGCTTGCGCAAACCAAGAAAATGTAGTGGATAAAATCGTAAAGATGGATCCAAATATATCATCGGCTCCTCCAGATACTAACCAGGAACTGATTTTTTTACTCACATTATCAATCGCAAATGTACTAAAGGCATTGATATCTAAGTGTTGTAAAAAGTCATGGACAACATCTACGTGTTTTGTGATGTCTAAAAGCCAGATATAGAATTCATAGATCATTTGTGGAAAGTTTGACACCAACAATTGAATGGAGAATAAAATCTTAGGTATGACTATACCGACAAAGGCGGCAAATACGGCAAACACAATGAGGATGGCTAAAATATTGGATAGGACTCTTTTGATTTTTGTATCTTTTATATCAAACCATTTGATCAAATAGCGCATGAGATTGTTCGATATAATATTAAACACAAAGGCAAGTCCAGCGCCAAATAAAAATGGCAGACACATTGTTCCAATCCATGCCATAAAATCAACGATTTTTTCAAAATAATAGATAACCATGCCAATCAATAAAGTAAAAATAATGAGTCTTTGGTACATTTTTTCTTTTTCATGTAGGTCCATCAAAACCACCTCAAATCGAATTTATTATACTATCTTTTATATTGAAAATCATTTTTTTAAATTTTTTATTTACATCTTTTTTTCATAGGTGTAAAATTGCCGAGTTAAAAGAAAAAAGTAGAGGTGAAACAAATGAGTACAAAGTACATTTTCGTAACAGGAGGTGTTGTTTCTGGACTAGGTAAAGGTATCAGTGCAGCAAGTCTTGGCCGCCTTTTAAAGTCCCGCGGCTACAAGGTCACAAGTCAAAAGCTTGATCCCTATATCAATGTGGATCCCGGTACCATGTCCCCTTTCCAACATGGTGAAGTATATGTCACAGATGATGGATTAGAAGCCGACCTGGATCTAGGTCATTATGAGCGTTTTATTGATGAAAACCTACACACATATTCTAACCTTACCACTGGACGTGTCTATTGGAATGTCATTAATAAAGAGCGCGATGGAAAATATCTTGGTGAAACCGTTCAGGTTATCCCTCATATTACTAATGAAATCAAGAGTTTCGTAATTCGTGCTGGAGAACATGCAGCTGCCGATGTCGTAATTACCGAAATTGGTGGTACGACTGGCGATATTGAAAGCTTGCCATTTCTAGAATCTATTCGTCAGGTTGCCTTAGAGGTTGGCCGTAAAAACTGTTTATTTATCCATGTCACTTACATCCCTTATATTTCAGGTTCACAGGAATATAAATCAAAACCAACGCAACATTCTGTAAAAGAATTACAATCTTATGGCATCAACCCAGATATCATTGTGGCACGTTGTGATGAAACCATTCCGCAGTCTGTATTAGACAAAATTTCATTGTTCTGTAACGTTGAAAAACGTTGTGTTATCCAAAATAAGACACTTCCTTCTCTATATGAAGTACCATTTATGTTAGAGGAACAAAATCTTGCGGATATCGTCTGTGAAAAGACAGGACTTGAAATTCGTAAGCCAGATTTAAGTGAGTGGCAACAAGTTGTCGATAACATTAAGGCAAGCACAAAACCTGTTAATATTGCCTTAGTTGGTAAATATGTGGCTTTACACGATGCGTATTTATCTGTCAGTGAAGCCTTGTATCATGGTGGTTTTGAAAATCATGCCAAAGTCAACATTCAGTGGATCGATTCAGAAGGCTTAGAAAATGCCAACTTAGATGAAGTTTTTAAAGATACGGATGGAATCATCTTACCAGGTGGTTTTGGAGATCGTGGTATTGAAGGTATGATCAGTGTAGCTACGTACGCAAGACAAAAACAAATTCCTTATTTAGGCATTTGTTTAGGTATGCAGATTGCGGCCATTGCCTTTGCGCGTAGTGCTTTAGGTTTTGAAGATGCCAACTCTTATGAGTTTGATCCACATAGTAAACATACCATCATTGATTTCATGGAAGATCAAAGCAATGACATTCGTAAAGGTGGAACGATGCGTTTAGGATCCTATCCATGTTCATTAAGGGCTGATACAAATATTTGGGCTTGCTACAAAAAAGATATGATTGATGAAAGACACCGTCATCGTTATGAATTCAACAATGACTATCGCTCTGAATTTGAACGTAACGATATGATGATTGTAGGTACAAGTCCAGATAAACAATTAGTGGAAGCGATTGAATATAAAAATCACCCATTCTATATTGGTGTACAATATCATCCTGAATTTAAATCTAGACCAAACCGTCCACACCCATTGTTTGTTGGTTTAATTAAGGCAAGTCTAGAAAACAAAGAAAGTCACAAATAGTGACTTTTCTTTTTTATAGATACTTTTTAATTTCATCCACAGACATATTCAATAGTGTAGCCATGGCTTTTACATCCATTGTACTAGAAAGGCGAAGAATCATGTCTTGAATCTTTTTTTCTGCTGCATCCGCTCTTTTTGTTTCAAGTTCAGTTTGTTTATTTGCTTCTTCAAATTTCTTTTCAACTTCTTCTTTTGCTTTTTGAGCTTCTTCTACTTGTTTATGAGCTTCTTCAAGTTCAAGTTGTAGTTCCATTCGTTCTTCATTTTCATGCAGTTTTTGAAAATCTTCTATTATTTTCTTCCAACCGTCATCCGATATCGTTTCTACACGCTTCTCTAACATTTGAATCACCCCATCCTTCTCTATCATCACCTTAATTTTACTATCATCCATTCCCTTGTGGCAATTCAAAAAGTAATAAATCATCTTTTCCTGTTCATTCATGTCTTCAAGTGGCTTATTTAAATCTAACTTTGCCATCTCAATTGTACGTAACTTCATACGATCCTGACTTTCTTCAACAAAAGATAATCCTTCTTCATTCCTTAATGTAAATGTGTTACACATCTTATCATTTTCAATTAGATTCACATTAAAGAATACTAAGACGATTGTTTCCTTTAATTGTTTGTAGTATTTTCCTTCTAATTGTTGAGAACCATGAAGTCGAGCCAAATAATAACTAAAGCGAATTGGCAAATTATCTTTTGTTTGTCTTAACTGCATCTCTAAATCCACCATCGTTCGATCATCAAATTCAACCAATAAGTCTAATCGTGGACTTTTCATTTTACTATAGTCTTTTACAATTTCTGAATTCTTAACAACAACTCTATTCACCTTTCTTTCTAAAAATACCGTGAGTAATGATTTTAAGGCATCATTGGCCTCTTTACAATCTTCGCCAAAGACATACTTAAAGGCGAAATCATTTAATAAATTTGCGCTACGCATGAGCACCTCTTTTCTAGTAGGCATTCCCTACATACTCATATACGTAAAAAAATGCACTTTTTCTAATAAATTTTAATTTTTTGCACAAAAAAAGCGCCTTTCGACGCTAAATCCACTCCATTTTCTTACAAATATTATAAATTCCATTATCCACATTGGCATCTGTGACATATGTTGCGATATCCTTTAATTCTTGACACGCATTTCCCATGGCTACACTTGTCCATTGCGGATCAAACATAACCATATCATTAGTGTCATCTCCAAAGACAACTACATCTTTTAAATCACCACCAATATGCTGCATCATATCCAAGATACCTTGATGTTTCGCATCATATTGAAACATTAGATAATCTGGTACAAAACGCATATTCCCTACCGTATCCTTTAAAGTCAGTTCGGATTCCTTCTCTTTTGGGATGGAAATATACATTTTATAAATCACATCCAATTTGTCTACATCTAAATTTTCATCATAAATATATTCCGTAGGCTCCTTACGATCACCTACTTGATTTTGAAATGTATGATCTTGCGTGTATACCTTAATTGAATCATCTAGCGCAAATAAAACACCATATCCTAAAGATAGAGCTTCTTTGGCAATGGCTTTTGATTTATCTAGATCCAAAGGAATATTTTGAACCAATTCATCATGAATGACTAAACCGCCACCACCGCAACAAACCATATCATGTAAACCCACACTCTCCATAAAGTTACGTGCTTTATAGTGAGCACGCCCTGTCGCAATAGCCACAAAGTGACCTGCCTTTTGTAGTTCATTTAATGCGACTTGTGCACTTGGCACGATCTTACCAGTCGCTTTATCTGTTAATGTTCCATCAATGTCAAAGAAAAAATATTTTTTATTCATGTCTCTTCCAACTTTCTTGTACACTCGTCAATACATCCATCACATCTTGAATACATTGTAAATTTGTTTGTCCATTTAAATTCGAAACATATTCTTCCATATCACGAATCTCATAGTTGAGTGCCAAACCACTTTCTCCACAAACAATCTCTTCAGTATGTCCATCACTTGTATATGTGATTGTCGCCTTATCGGCTCTAGGAAAATTATATATTTCAATATACCCATTTTCACATGCGACCAAACCTCTTTTTGGCTGTTTAGCACGCATTGTCAAAGAGATTGTCGCAATCTCCATTTCTTTATTCTGAAGCAAGATACCACTTGATTCATCAACACCCGTTTCAAAGGGTGTCATCGTTGTTAGTACTGTATTAGGCTTACTAGCCATAAACCAACGTGCAAAACTAACAGCATACACACCAATATCAAGTAGGGCACCACCAGCTAGATTTGGATTAAAGAAACGATTGTTGACATCATGTTCTTTAAAGCTACCAAAATTGACTTGAACCATCTTCACTGGTCCTAAAGAATTGGATGAAATCATTTTTTTCAATTTTTTAAACAAAGGCATATGAAATAAGGTAACCCCATCACTGATTACTAAATGTCTTTCTTTGGCAATCTTCACACACTCGTCTAATTCTGTAGAATTTAATGTGATTGCCTTCTCACAAAAGACATGTTTATTATGCAATAAAGCATTCTTCATAATTTCATAATGCGAATTATGTGGTGTCGCAATATAAACAATATCTATATTTTCATCTTCAAACATAGATTGATAATTCTCATATACATGTTCAATTGAAAATTCTTCAGAAAACTTTATAGCCGAACTATAATGACCAGAAGCCACACCATATATTCCAACATCTTCTTGAATCAAGGCATTTGCCATATCATGTGCAATCCATCCAGAACCAACAATTCCCCAATTATAATGCATAGAATTCACCGTTTCTTTCCTTTTTAAATACGCCATTCTCATTAACTAGAATCATTCCCGTAAGTATATCGACAAATAGACTTGTATCCACAATACCCGGCATCATCAATAATGTTTGATTCAATAAGCCAATATCTTGTACATCTGTAAAATATACATCCAACAAGATATTTCCTTCATCACTCATTAAAAATCCGTCTTTATTGGAAGCTGTACGTAACTCAACATTACCCTTTAATTCTTCCAATTTCTTTTTTACGATACTAAATGCTTTAGGCAACACTTCAACTACAACAGGTGTTTTAAATGCCAAAGTCTCATGAAATTTACTTTCATCTACCAACACAATATATTCATCTGCCATAGACGCAATGATCTTTTCTTGTGTATGAATACCACCACCGCTTTTTAAAGCATTCAAGTGTGAATCCACTTCATCACATCCATCAAAGGCAATATCAACATGATCCACATATTGCGTATTCAATACTGTCAAGCCTGCCTTTTGAGCTATTAATACCGTTTTAGAAGAAGGAGATACCACCTGAATATCTTTATCCTTCACATAATCAATTAAATACGATATGGTACTACCTCCTCCAAGGCCTACAACCATACCATCCTTTACTAATTTTGATGCATATAATGCACATTTCTTTTTCATAATCATCACCACTTTCACTATATCATGTAATTTATTTTCGTCAATATATTATTTATGTAATTTCAATTCATACAAAAAGAAGAACTATACCTTCAAAGAAGCATATAATTCTTCACATTGACTGATACGATCATAACTATCTGTGCGTTCATTCGTTAAAAATAAATATAAAATTTCAATGACGGTCGCCACAGAAATCCTTGAAAAACAAAATTCATTTAAAAATAGCTTTTCACGCGTAGACGTTTGAATATGATACAAACACTCTTTAGCTACAACCGAATCTTCATTATTCGTAATTCCAATCGTAGGTACACCACGCTTTTTCATTTCCCTGCAAACCGCTAAAACTTGACTGCTCTCTCCACTATTTGAGATAGCAATCACGACATCACTTGAATCAAGTCCTAGTGCATAAGATGCCTGATTTTCCCAAATGGTAGATGTAAAGGTTGGAATACCAATCTCGTTAAATTTAAACATACAATCCAATGCCACTGGAATCGTATTTCCTACGGCACATACAAGTACGTGTTTGGCATTTTGAATCAAAGAAAGAATCACACTCAATTGATCCACATCTATATTGCGAATGGTAGCCGTAAGCTCAGAAATCTTATTGGATAAAATTGTTTCCAACGAACCTGCAATATCACCAGTAGAAATGGTATTTGATTTTTGTTCGATTTCATTGACACAATCCCTGGCCAAATTCACCTTTAAATGATGGAAGCTATCCATCTGACATTTTCTGGCAAAACGCGAAACACTTGCCTGCGACGTATTACATGCATTTGCGAGTTCCTTGATTGTCATGTTTACCACTTCTTTTGGATGTTGGATAATATAATCCGCAATTTTCTTCTCGGAATCAAAGAAAGAATTATAATGTCCATGAATTGTATCGAGTACCATAAAATCACCAAATAAATTATAGCACAAAAAAAGAGATCAATTACTTGATCTCATGTACGTAAATATTATTAACGCGATCTGGTCCTACAGAAATCATAGAAACACGTACACCTGTAAATTCTTCAATGAAGTGTACATAGTCTAAACATTCTTGAGGTAATTGATCAACTGAAGTCATCTTAGTGATATCTGTCTTCCAACCTTTGAAAGTCTTATAGATTGGTTTTGCCTTGGCAACATCTGCCTGATCACTAGGAATATAATTATATTCTTTACCGTCGATTTCGTATCCAACACAAACCTTGATTTCATCTAAACCATCTAATACGTCAATCTTAGTGATAACGATATCTGTTAATCCACTCATTAAGTTTGCGTGTTTTACAGTTAATAGATCCAACCATCCACAACGACGAGGACGACCTGTAGTAGCTCCATATTCTCCACCTTGTTCACGAATCCATTCACCTTGTTCATCTAATAGCTCAGTTACGAATGGTCCTTCACCTACACGTGTTGAGTAAGCTTTTACTACACCTACAACAGTCTGAATACGACTTGGCGCAACACAAGCACCTGTAGTAACACCAGCACTTGTTGGACTTGAAGAAGTTACATATGGATATGTACCATAGTTGATATCAAGCATTGCTGCCTGAGCACCTTCAAACAATACTGTCTTGTCTTCATCCAAAGCTTCATTGACTAAGTGTGTTGTTTCTTGGATCATAGGGATAATACGATCATAAATAGCTTCAAAATCAGCTACCATCTTATCGTAATCCATAGCTTTTCCACCATATACGGCAGTAAATAATTTGTTTTTGAAATCTAAACAGTCTTTTAAACGAGCTTTAAAATGTTCAAAATCCTTAAATTCATGATAACGAATACCACGACGAGCATACTTATCTGCATAACATGGACCAATTCCACGTTTTGTAGTTCCGATTTTATTAGCTGCAGCTTGCTCTTCTAATTCATCTTGATATTGATGATATGGCATTAACATCTGTGCACGGTCACTAATAATGATGTGTTTCGTTGATAAACCATCTTTTTCTAATTGTTCCATTTCTTTTAATAATACAAATGGGTTACAAACAACTCCTGGACCAATGATACAAGTTGCTTCTTCATGTAGAACACCACTTGGTAATAAGTGCAATACATGTTTCTTACCATTTACAATGACTGTATGACCTGCATTGTCTCCACCTTGGAAACGAACGATCATATCCGCCTTTTCTGCTAAAACATCGACGATTTTTCCTTTACCCTCATCGCCCCATTGGGTACCTACAACTACTTGGCTTGACATAAGAGCCTCCTTTTAGGTATGTTCTTTACAATACCTAATTAATTATAAGTAACCCTCATATTATTGTCAATTGAGATTTTTTGTTACTATTCACCGATAATCAATAAAAAAGCTAATCAACAAAAAACTT
>ERZ859776.508-NODE-508-length-18712-cov-3.052098_pt1 | contig 18712 bp, 18 predicted proteins | sample MGYA00509987_ERZ859776 | MGnify/ENA primary metagenome ERZ859776 (study PRJEB30046, sample SAMN00715146) | human gut metagenome | study: EMG produced TPA metagenomics assembly of the A metagenome-wide association study of gut microbiota in type 2... | reverse complement strand
ATGTCCGCTATGTTGTATGATGGAAAAGATTACTATTTCTCAAAGAGATACAACATGCAGATCGTAGACAGAGTCGGTGGTGGAGACAGTTTTGGAGCTGGATTGATTGCCGCAAGCCTAGAAGGATATGATCCTCAGGCAACCATTGAATTTGCGGTAGCCGCAAGTTGCTTAAAACACTCTATCGAAGGTGATTTCAACATGGTAAGCATGGGCGAAGTGTTGAAATTAGCTGGTGGAGATGGTTCAGGCCGCGTTCAAAGATAATAATTTATTTCGGTAGCAACAGATTACTATCATGTATTTATTTCTCCTGATTTACAACAACAATATACTTACATTAAAATGTCTAACTTTTAGTCGTCTGTTACTATATATAAAAAAGGATCGGTATTCTATTTTCCCTATGAATATCGGTCCATATTACTTTAAAACAACTAGAAAGCAGGAATATATATGAAACAATTTATGGATAAAAATTTCTTATTATCTACGCCAACCGCACAAAAGTTGTATCATGAATACGCTGAAAATATGCCAATTATTGACTATCATTGTCACTTGGATCCAAAAGAAATTTATGAGGATCGTCAGTTTGAAAATATAACACAAGTATGGCTTGGTGGGGATCACTATAAATGGCGTCAAATGCGCTCGAATGGTGTGGAGGAAAAATATATTACAGGAAATACATCGGATCGCGAAAAATTCCAAAAGTGGGCCGAAACATTGGAAATGGCGATTGGCAACCCTTTATATCATTGGTCTCATTTAGAGCTTAAAAAATATTTTGGTTATGAAGGTTACTTAAATGGAGATACAGCGGAAGAAGTATGGAATTTATGTAATGAAAAATTGAAGGGTATGAGCGCTCGTAGTTTAATTCAAAACTCGAATGTTAAATTATTATGTACTACAGATGATCCGGCAGACTCTTTAGAATGGCATAAAAAGCTAGCTGAAGATGATTCTTTTGATGTTAAAGTTCTTCCAGCATGGCGTCCAGATAAAGCTATGAGTTTAGAAAAGCCAGACTACTTGGAGTACTTAACTCGTTTAAGTTCAGTAAGTGGAATTGAAATCCATAGTTTTGAAACATTGATTAAAGCCCTAAAGAATCGAATGGATTTCTTTGAAGCCAATGGGTGTTGTGTAAGTGATCATGGATTAGAGTATGTAATGTATAAACCAGCATCGTTTGAAACGGTTGAGGAAATCTTTGCGAAGCGTTTCAAGGGGGAGGTTATTACGCATGAGGAAGAGTTAGTGTTTAAAACTGCATTTATGGTGGCTTTAGGTAAAGAATACAATAAGAAGAATTGGGTGATGCAACTACACTATGGGGTTAAGCGTGACAACAACAAGGCTGTATTTAATAAGTTAGGTCCAGATGCAGGTGTTGATTGTATCAATAACTTTGCACCTTCAAGCGAAATGGCAGATTATCTAAATGCACTTGCGATCACGGATGAGTTGCCTAAAATAATTCTATATTCTTTAAATCCAATGGATAATGCAGCCATTGGTACAATTATTGGTTGTTTTCAAGATTCAAGTAACATTGGAAAGATTCAACAAGGTTCAGCGTGGTGGTTTAATGATCATAAAACAGGTATGACGGATCAAATGACGTCTCTGGCAAATCTTGGCTTATTATCAAACTTTGTCGGTATGTTGACAGATTCTCGTAGTTTCTTGTCGTATACACGTCATGAGTATTTCCGTCGTATTCTTTGTGAATTATTGGGGAATTGGGTAGAAAATGGTGAATATCCAGCCGATTATAAAGCTTTAGAAAAGATTGTTAAGGGGATTTCATATAATAATGCAGTCCGCTACTTTGGCTTTAATGTAAAATAATAATATGTAAGAGAAAACGTACTTCTTGGTAGTGTGAAGTACGCTTTTTTTATCGAATATCTTCTTTGAATTCACTCGGTGTTTTGTTCATTACTTTCTTAAAAATCTTAGTAAAGTAATTTACGTCAGGAATACCACAATATTGAGCAATGTTTTGAATCTGCATATCTGTTGAACTCAGTAGATAGACTGCATGTTCAATTCTTTTTGTGTTTACATAGTTTGTAAGTGTAGTTCCTGCCTCTTTTTTAAAGAGGGCTGATAAATAGTTTGGACTTAAATTTAATAAGTTTGAAAGAGCACTTAAACTTAAATCCGCAGTTAAATCCGTATCAATATATGTGATGACTTTTTGGATAGGTAAAGAATAATGATTGATGGAGTGTTTTTTAACCAATAGACAATATTTTTCAACCATATTTTTTTGAAGTTCAATACCTTTTTTTACCGAGGTGATATTCTCAATTTCTTTCGCAAATTGACTCGATAGTGCATCAAGATGTATTGGATGTACTTTTCCTTTTTCGGCACTTTTCCTTAATATCGTATTTAAAATAATCGTATAGTTTTTAATATCGCGAATGGGATCGCTCAATCTTTTTTCCATTTCAAAAAAAATCGATGAGGAAGAAAATTGTTCAGCTTCGTGAATTAATCCTTTTGAGACAGCCTGTATAAGTCCATTTTCTCTGGCGTATCGTTCTTCCATAGCTTTCATTGTTAGAAATGCATCATCATTTGTTTCTTTTTTTTCTCTAGAAACAGGCTGTGCCCATTCAATGGAATGAGGATCGACTTTTTCAAGTGAAAAGTTGTTCATATTACCCCATAAATATTCGCCTAGGGTGATGATGAGTAATAATAAATGATCGATATCTTTAATAATAGGAACTTTTTCATAGAAGTATTTTAGTTGAGAAAATATTTGCGGTGAAAAATTATAATGATCGGCTAGGTTTAATAAAGATTCTTGGGTGATCTCTTGATCCAAATAAGGACCAATCATCAAATAAGTACCAGGTTTATTCGGAAGACGTAGCGCATAGTACTTACAAAAATACTTATCATTGATTTGATAGATTGTATTAGATTTACCTGCAGATGTTAAAAATTCAAAAAATTTAGGGTAGTCATCAGTACCATATATAATTTTTCTAAGACCTAGATCAAATGTAGGGGTATCGTTTTCATATATATGGATAAGCGCTGTTTTGATAGATAATTTATTCAAATATTTAATGACAAATGCATATTCTCTCTCATAATCCATAATATTTCTCCTTTAATAGTAATATTTAACTGTATTATCGTATAATATTATGATTAAGTCAATAATGTGCTATATATAAAGGTATTAATCTGTTGCCTTTTTTTCTTAAATCGAGTTAAATAAGCTGATGGTAAGAAATAATTTTCGATAATGTAAGGGGATACAGTAATAAATTACTATAAAACAATAATATATTACTACCATCATGCAATGTTAGCGATTACAATATAGATAAAGATTTGTGTTTGGTAAATAAAATATTAAAAAGGAGAAAAAAGATGCGAAAAATTATTAATTTAAATGAAAATTGGCTGTTTATTCAAAAAGACGTTGGGCTACCTAATGTTATGCCGACAGACTGGCAAACAGTGAATTTGCCTCATACTTGGAATGCGGTAGATGGACACGATGGAAATGGTTCATATGATCGTGGAAACTACTGGTATGCGAAAACTTTTAAAACTCCAACGCAAGCGTTTGGTGGTTCTAAAGTATTCGTAGAAGTATTGGCTGCTGGCCAACAAGCTACAGTGTATGTGAATGGTACTAAGGTTACGTATCATGAAGGTGGATATTCAATCTTCCGTGCCGATGTTACTGATTTGTGCAAAGAAGATGAAGAAAACTTATTAGTGATTGCTTGCAGCAATGAGTATAAAGACAGTGTATATCCCCAAAGTGCAGATTTTACATTCTATGGAGGTTTGTATCGTGGAGTCAACATCATTTGTACAACAGAAGCTCACTTTGATTTAGAGTACTATGGCGGTCCTGGAATTAAAGTGATGCCTTATCCATGTGATGGCGGTGCAAACTTTGAAATCGAATCATTCGTAAAGGATGCCGATGAAAACTTTACCGTATTATATTCAATCTTAGATGCCGATGGAAAAGAAGTGGCTTCAACTTGTCGTCCTGCAGATTCTACAAAAGTATCTGTCTTTGTTTCAGATACGACAAACTGGGATATCGACAATCCATACTTATATACAGTAACAGCGAAACTACAAAGACGTAATGAAACATTTGATGAAGTGACAGTGAAGACAGGTGTTCGTAGCTTCTCATGTGATCCAAGTAAAGGATTTATTATCAACGGTGTAGAAACACCATTACGTGGTGTAAGTCGTCACCAAGATCAATTGTATAAAGGAAATGCGTTGACTCGTGAAGATCACTATGAAGATGCAAGAATCATTAAAGATCTAGGAGCAAATACAATTCGTTTGGCTCACTATCAACACAGTCAAGATTTCTATGAGGCATGTGATGAATTAGGCTTCATCGTCTGGGCTGAAATTCCATTTATCAGTGTATTCAATAAGAATCCAGACGCACATCAAAATTGTATCAGTCAGTTGAAAGAATTGATTATCCAAAACTACAATCACCCGTCTATTTGTTTCTGGGGAATCTCAAATGAAATCTTGATTGGTGGAATCAGTGAAAAGTTGGTGGAAAACCATAAAGAATTGAATGCGTTGGCTAAAAAATTGGATCCATCTCGTTTAACTACAATTGCACATGTAAGTATGACTCCAGTGGATAGTCCAATGCATGAAATTACAGATGTGATCAGCTACAACCACTATTTCGGATGGTATGGCGGAAAAATGGAGGACAATGGTCCTTGGATGGATATGTTCCATGAAAAACATCCAGATTTATGTCTAGGTCTATCTGAATATGGTTGTGAAGGTATTATCACTTATCATGGACCTAATCCAGCCTGCAAAGACTACAGTGAAGAATATCAGGCATTGTACCATGAGCACATGGCCAAAGTATTGAATGATCGTCCTTGGATCTGGTCAAGCCATGTATGGAATATGTTTGATTTTGGATGTGCAGCTCGTGATGAGGGCGGCGTTAAAGGTCGTAACAACAAGGGGCTAGTCACAATGGATCGTAAGACAAAGAAAGATAGCTACTTCATTTATAAAGCATATTGGAATGCAGAACCAATGGTACATGTATGTGGTAGTCGCTATGCACAAAGAGCTGGAGAAACAACTCAAATTCGTGTGTATTCAAACCAGCCAAGTGTAGCATTATATCTAAATGATGAATTGGTACAAGAATTAAGTGCAGATAAAGTATTTGTGTTCAATGTAGCATTAAAAGATGGTTTCAATACAGTATTAGCTGTTGCGGGTGATGTAAAAGACAGCATTACATTAGAAAAGGTTGAAAAAGAACCTTCAATTTATGTCTTGCCTGAAGTAAATGAGCGTGCAGAAGGTGTTAAAAACTGGTTTGAAGCCGTTGGAGATATGGATCTTAAAGCTCCAATGGAATTCCCTGAAGGAATGTACAGTATCAAAGATACGATGGAAGAAATTTCTCATAATAAAGATGCCTTTGCGATTGTTCAAAAGGCAGTTAAACTTGCGACAAACTTCAATATCGCACCTGGTGAAGGTATGTGGGATATGATGAAGGGTATGAATATGGAAAATATGCAAAAAATGGCTGGTAGTCTAGTTCCAGAAGGATTTATTGAAAGTTTAAATGCGCAATTGATCAAGATTAAGAAGTAGAGGATAAGCAGTATGAGTGAAAAAAATAATGTTCGTCCTTTTGGGTTCAAAGATAAAATCGGTTACATGTTTGGAGACTTTGGAAATGATTTTACATTCATCTTGTCTTCAAGCTTTATGTTGAAATTCTATACAGACGTTATGGGTATTCATGCAGGCGTTGTTGGTGTGTTAATGATGGCTGCAAGATTTGTGGATGCCTTCACGGATGTTGCAATGGGCCAGATTGTAGACCGTTCTAAGCCTACAAAAGACGGAAAGTTTAAACCATGGCTTCGACGTATGTGCGGTCCTGTTGCGATTTCTAGTTTCTTGGTATTCCAATCTGGATTTGCGAATATGCCGTATTTATTCAAAGTTGTTTGGATGATTGTAACTTATATTTTATGGGGAAGTATTTTCTATACTTCAATCAATATTCCTTATGGTTCAATGGCTTCTGCGATTTCAGCAGATGCAAAAGATCGTGCAAGTTTATCAACTTGGAGGTCAATCGGTTCCACATTAGCTGGTTTAGTAATTGGTGTAGGTACTCCATTGTTCGCATATGAAACAGTCAATGGAAATACTATATTATCTGGAAATCGTATGACAATTATTGCTGGTGTATTCAGTGTTATGGCTGTGATTTGTTATATGTTGTGCTTCAAGTTAGCAACTGAACGTGTAGAAGTTCCTCAAAACAATACAAAATTTAACTTTGGTGATTTGATGAAGAGTTTAGTTACAAACCGTTCATTGATTGGTATTATTGCAGCTGCAATCTTGTTACTACTTGTAATGCTTACTATGCAAGGTATGAATGCGTATTTGTTCCCGAATTTCTATGGTAATGTAGCTGCTCAATCGGTAGCTGCATTAGCTGGTAGTCTTGTTATGTTAGTTGTTTGTGCACCATTAGCTACAAAGTTATCTGCAAAATATGGTAAAAAAGAATTAGCTATTGGTTCATGTTTATTTGGTGCTGTTGTTTATTTGATTTGTTGGGTATTAAAACCAGAGAATCCATATACATATGTTGTATTCTATGTGGTAGCCAATATTGGTGTTGGATTCTTCAATATGGTTATCTGGGCAATGATTACTGACGTAATTGATGATGCAGAAGTTAAAAACGGTGTTCGTGAAGATGGAACAATCTATTCAGTATACTCATTTGCACGTAAACTTGGACAAGCTTTATCAAGTGGTATGATTGGTGCATTGTTATCAGTGATTGGATATTCTGCAGCCACTGCATTTAATCCAGAAGTAGTTAATGGCATCTTTAATATGACTTGTATCATTCCTGCGATTGGATTTGTTGGAATCGCATTGGTATTGATGTTCTTATATCCATTAAGTAAAAATCGTGTCGAAGCGAATATATTAGAACTTAAGAAGCGTCGTGGCGAAATCTAACATATCGACTACCCAATTTGTTCTCCTTTAAACCTATAAATAGTCTATATGTGAATAAAGTGGTCAATTAAATGACCGCTTTTTTCTCGCAATTTTTTTCTTTGAATTCACTAGATATTCTAATGGTTTGAATCAGTATATTATGAACTTCTAGCTTCATTTTTAATGATTTTGAAATATTCACTAGGTGTTTTGTTCATTACTTTCTTAAAAATCTTGGTAAAGTAATTTCATGTGCGCCTAAAATTCAGTCTCATGGTTTGATATTATTATGTCCAGGTGTTTGCCTGAGGTTTAGTCGTGATCAAATGGCAGAGGCTATGAAATAAATGGGCCAAGATTACATTGATATAGAGAGTGTATGATTTAAGGCATCTTTTAATAATGAAATGACAAAACATCCAGATCCTTTTACGGAAACTAAAGGATATAATGGTCCAGTTATGTTGATACGTGCAGATGATGATGATCAAGTGGATGAAGAAACTTGCATACGTTATGCTCAGGGGTATCAAAATGCCAAGTTTCATAAAGTTTCAAATGGAGGACATGACTTCGCATCTATAGAAGCACGTGATAAAGTAGAAGAAACAATTTCTTCTTTTATCAAAGAACATATTTAATCAAGTAGAAATCTGATTTCTACTTTTTTTCTTATGAAAGCTTCATTGCCTTTTCTTATGGACTTTTTGACAAATGTCATTTATCATCATAAATACAGTAGAGGTATTAATCAATGAAACAACATCATGTGTTTAGTTTTTTACAAAGGATGGGAAAATCCTTTATGTTACCTATCGCAGTGCTTCCTGTTGCAGGTATTTTTTTGGGTGTAGGAAGTTCTTTAACCAATGAAACAACGATAGCTGCATTGCATTTAGAATCGGTATTAGGGCAAGGAACCTTTTTATATAGTGTTTTAATTTTATTGAAACAAGTAGGCAAAGTTTTATTTGATAATCTACCCTTGATTTTTGCGGTTTCTATAGCTTTAGGAATGTCTAAGCGAAGAAAAGAAGTCGCTGCTCTTGCAGCTATTATTGCCTTTTTTGTGATGCATGCCACAATCAATACGTTACTTTGTTTAGATGGAAGTATTGTTAATGGTGTAGTTTCAAATTATATTCTAGATGGATCTATTACTTCGGTATGTGGAATGTTATCACTTGAAATGGGTGTGTTTGGAGGAATTGTCGTTGGACTTGGTGTGAGTTATTTGCATAATCATTTTTACCAGATTCAATTACCAAATGTGATTTCTTTTTATGAAGGAGAACGATTTGTTCCAATCATTTGTGCTATTACATATGTATTTATAGGGGTGCTTATGTATTTTATTTGGCCACCATTACAGCAGGGTGTTTATAATTTGGGACAATTTATATCTGACTCTGGCTATTTTGGTACATTTATTTATGGAATTATTAAGCGTAGTTTAGTTCCTTTTGGCTTGCATCATGTTTGGTATATGCCATTTTATCAGAGTGCATTAGGCGGTGTACAAATGGTAAATGGTTCAATTATATCCGGTGCGCAGAATATTTTCTTTGCGCAATTATCCGATCCAAGTGTGACTCATTTTAGTGTGGATGCAACTAAATTTTTCTCTGGAGAATTTATTTTTATGATTTTTGGCTTGCCTGGTGCGGCTTTAGCTATGTATCAATGTGCAAATCCAGAGGCTAAGAAAAAGACAGCGAGCCTATTACTATCAGCGGCTTTAACGAGTGCATTAACAGGAATTACAGAGCCGATTGAATTTTCTTTCTTGTTTGTGGCACCATTATTATATGTTGTTCATGTATTTTTGGCTGCCACATGTTTTGTGGTTGCACAAGCTTTACAGGTTGCGATTGGATTTACTTTTTCGGCCGGATTGCTTGATTTTACATTGTTTGGAATTTTACAGGGAAATGCGAAGACAAATTGGATCGTTATAGTTTTACTTGGTCTAGTATATTTCTTTATTTATTATGGGGTATTTAAATTTTTAATTGTGAAATATGATTTAAAAACGCCTGGACGCGATGAAAGTATTAAGGTGTTTGATAAGAAAAAGTACGATTTTAGTTTTGATAAATCATTGATTGATCCTAGAAGCCAGATGATTGTTCAAGGCTTAGGTGGACGAAGTAACTTTACGGATTTAGATTGTTGCATCACAAGATTAAGGGCTACAATTCACGATGATACTTTAATAAATGAAGGAGTGTTAAAAAAATCAGGGGCTGCAGCTATTATGTGTCAGCCAAATGCGATTCAAATTATCTATGGTCCTCAGGCTTCGAATATAAAGACAAAACTGGATGAGTATATGTTGAATGTGCCGGAAAGTTATGATTTTGAACAGAAAGAAGTTGTTTTAGAAACTAAAACACAGTTGGAACTTGAATGCCCTGTAAATGGTGAGGTCATGCCTATAGAGGAAGTATCCGATTCTATGTTTGCGCATAAATTGATGGGTGATGGTATTATGATTCGTCCAATTGATGGTGTTGTTGTAGCGCCGTGTGATGGTGTTATTTCAATGATTTATCCTACAAAACATGCGATTGGTATTACAATCGATGATAATACACAGATTTTGATTCATTTTGGTACGGATTCGGCGAAATTAAATGGCAAGGGTTTTGAATTGTTGGTAAAACCAAACCAGAAAGTTAATGCTGGAGACGTTTTGTGGAATGCAGATTTAAAGTATATCAAAGACAATGCGTTAGATGAGAATATTATAGTTGTATTTACGAAAATAAAAGATGGTGCAGAAATAGAAAAAAAATATGGAAAAATGCAATGTCATGATATGATGTTAAGGGTAAAGGGATAATGGATATGTATGAAATTTTAAAGGTTTTGAATCATAATACAATCTTGGTTTTAAAAGAAAATGAAGAAATAATTGTGATGTCTAAAGGAATTGGCTTTGGTAAAAAGCAAGGGGAACAAGTGGATGTTCCTCGCAATGCAAAGCAGTATAAGATGCAAAAGTCATATCAGGCGAAACAGAAGTCGAATAATATTTTTGATTACATTGATCCAATGTATATTGAAATTTCATCTGAAATTATTACTTTAACAAAAGAGAAATTTGGTAAAGTAGAACACGATATTTTATTATCTTTAGCGGATCATATTTATTTTGCGATAAAAAGAATTAAAGAGAAGGATTTCCCATCCAATCCATTTAATATGGATATTCAACTTATGTTTCCAGATGAGTATTCAGTGGCATTAAAGGCAAAGGATGTTATTGAAAAATATACGCATGAAGAAATAAATGCAGATGAAATTGCGTTTATCACCTTACATATTCACTCGGCTATATCGGTGAATAAAGTAGGGCAGTCGATGGAAGTTATGCGTGTGATTCGTGAGTTTTTCAAAAAATTACAGGCAGATTTAAATATTCGTATTGATGCGAATTCACTATCCTATATTCGTTTAATGAATCATATTAAATTTTTGTTGTTGAGACTCAATAATGATGAGGAATTACAAATGGATATTACAGAGTTCACAAAGGAAAAGTTTCCGTTTGCTTATGAACAGGCTCGTGTTTTATGTGAACAATTGAGTCGTGTGCTGCATAAAGAATTGCCGGATTCAGAGTTGGGTTATTTAGCTTTGCACTTGGAGAGAATTTTGTCGAGTACGATAACTTCTTGATTTTCATGTTGACAACGCTTTCAGATGGTGGTACATTTCTTGTGTAAAAAGTGAATATTCAATAGCGTGTAACTGGTTAGGCAGGCATTTACTATTTTGATTGAAGATATAATCTTTATTGGTTTATTGTATATCTTCAGTTTAAATGTATATGTCTGTCTTTTTTTGCGTATTGAATTTCTAAGAAAGGATGAAAATATATGGTAGGAATTATTCTTGCAAGTCATGGTGAATTTGCGAATGGTATCTTCCAGTCAGGAGCTATGATTTTTGGTGAACAAGCCAATGTAAAGCCTTGTACTTTGATGCCTAGTGAAGGACCTGAAGACATTCGAAAGAAGATGGAAGATGCGATCGCTTCTTTTGAAAACCAAGAAGAAGTATTGTTCTTAGTTGACCTATGGGGAGGAACTCCATTCAATCAGGCAAGTGCTTTGTTAGATGGTCACGAAGACAAATGGGCAATTGTCACAGGATTGAACTTGCCTATGTTAATTGAAACGTATGCTTCTAGATTCTCAATGGAGAAAGCACACGAAATTGCAGCGCACGTTATGCAGACTGCACAAGAGGGTGTTCAAATCAATCCAAAAGAATTAGAACCAAAAGAAGAAAAGAAAGCAGAAGTAAGTGCAGCTCCACAAGGTGCTATTCCAGAAGGAACAGTACTTGGAGATGGACATATCAAATACGGATTAGCACGTATTGATACACGTTTACTTCATGGTCAGGTAGCAACAACTTGGACAAAGACTGTTGGACCAAACCGTATCATTGTTGTAAGTGATAATGTAGCTCATGACAAATTAAGAAAGAGCATGATCGAACAGGCAGCTCCTCCAGGAGTAAAAGCGAATGTTGTTCCAATCGACAAGATGATCCAGGTCGCAAAGGATCCTCGTTTTGGAGCTACAAAAGCAATGTTGTTGTTTGAAACACCACAAGATGCATTAAGAGCTATCAAAGGTGGAGTTGATATCAAAGAATTGAACTTAGGTTCAATGGCACACTCTCAAGGAAAGGTTGTATGTACAAAGGCCGTAGCTATGGGAAGTGATGATGTAAAAACATTTGATGAGTTATTAGCAATGGGAATTAAAATCGATGTTCGTAAGGTGCCAACAGATTCACCTGAAAACTTCAATGAAATTCTTAAAAAAGCAAAAACAGAATTAAAGTAAATTTAGAGGGAGATTATTATGTCAGCGATTAGCGTTATTTTAGTTATAATTGTAGCCTTCTTAGCCGGTATGGAAGGGGTTCTTGACCAATATGAATTCCACCAACCATTAGTAGCATGTACATTAATTGGTTTGGTTACTGGTCACTTAAAAGAAGGTGTTATGTTAGGTGGTTCTTTGCAGTTGATGGCTTTAGGTTGGGCAAACATTGGTGCAGCGGTTGCACCAGATGCTGCACTAGCTTCAGTTGCTTCTGCAATTATCATGGTTTTAGGTTTAAATGGTGGAACAACAGATACTACAGCTGCTATTTCTACAGCCATTGCCGTAGCTATTCCATTATCAGTTGCTGGTTTATTCTTAACTATGCTTTGCCGTACACTTGCAATTCCAGTAGTTCACTTCATGGATGCTGCTGCTGAAAAAGGTGATTTTGGTGCAATCGAACGTTGGCAAATTGTTGGTATTTGCTTACAAGGTATTCGTATTGCGATTCCTGCTGCTGCTTTATGTTTCGTACCTAGTTCAGCTGTAACAAGCGTATTAAATGCAATGCCTGCTTGGTTATCTGGTGGTATGACAGTTGGTGGAGGAATGGTTGCTGCTGTTGGTTATGCAATGGTTATCAACATGATGGCTACAAAAGAAACTTGGCCATTCTTCGCTTTAGGTTTCGTATTTGCTTGTGTAAGTGAATTTACATTAATTGCTTTAGGTGTAATTGGTGTTGTTATCGCAATCGTTTATTTAGGTTTGAAAGATGCTGCTAAAAATAGTGGTGGAGGATCAAATACTGGTTCTGGTGATCCATTAGGCGACATCTTGAATGACTACTAGGATTTTGAAGGAGGTAAATGAAAATGGCTGAAAAAATTACATTAACTAAACAAGATCGTAAAAAAGTTTGGTGGCGTCATCAATTCCTTCAGGGTTCTTGGAACTATGAACGTATGCAAAATGGTGGATGGTGCTATTCAATCATTCCTGCAATCAAGAAATTATATCCTAACAAGGAAGATCAAATTGCGGCTTTAAAACGTCACATGGAGTTCTATAACACTCACCCTTATGTATCAAGTCCAGTAATGGGTGTTACTCTTGCTTTGGAAGAAGAAAAAGCAAATGGTGAAAATGTAGATGATACTGCAATCCAAGGTGTTAAAGTAGGTATGATGGGTCCTTTAGCTGGTGTTGGTGACCCAGTATTCTGGTTTACTATGCGTCCAATTTTAGGTGCTTTAGGTGCTTCTTTGGCATTAAGTGGAAATATCTTAGGACCAATCTTATTCTTCGTATTATGGAACGTAATTCGTTTAGCATTCATGTGGTATACACAAGAATTTGGTTACAATGTAGGAACTAAAATTGCTGAAGATATGTCTGGTGGACTTCTTGGTAAAATTACTCAAGGTGCAAGTATCTTAGGTATGTTTATCATTGGTGCATTGGTTCAACGTTGGGTAAGTATTTCATTTACACCAGTTGTTTCAAGTGTTACTCAATCTGAAGGTGCATACATTGACTGGTCACAAATCCAAGGAAATGCAGACGGTATTAAGAGTGCATTAGAACAATATTCTTCATTAGGAGCTACTGGTTTAAATCAAATCAAAGTTACAACTTTACAACAAAACTTAGATTCATTGATTCCAGGTCTTGCAGCTTTATTATTAACATTATTATGCTGTAAATTATTGAAGAAGAAAGTTTCTCCAATCACAATTATCATCGCATTATTCGTAGTTGGTATCGTTGGTCGTGTAATTGGAATTATGTAATAGCTTAAGGAGGTACATATGGCACAATCATTAAATTCAAAAGTTGATTTAACAATCAAGGCAACATCTTTTGCGGGATTGAGTTCCAATGGGAATGTCATGGTTGGAAATAAAGCATTTGAATTCTACAATGAAAGAAATGTTGAAGATTGTATTCAAATTCCTTGGGATACAATTGATCGTGTAGAAGCGAGTGTCTTATTTAATAAGAGTATTTCTAGATTTGTGATTTTCATAAATGAGAAAACATATTTTACTTTCTCTACAAAAGACAACAAAAAAACACTTCGTGCTATAAGAGAATATGTACCTGCAGATCGAATGCTTCGATCATTAAGTTTTTGGGATGTGTTTAAACGCGGTTTAATGTATATTCCAAATAAATTACTACATTCAAACAATTAAGTATTATTAACCCAGTCAGCATTATGTTGATTGGGTTTTCGTTCTTTTAATCCGAAAAAGTACAAGATGCATAAACCAGCCAACAAAGAATTGAACTTAGGTTCAATGGCACACTCTCAAGGAAAGGTAGTATGTACAAAGGCCGTATCTATGGGAATTAAGATTGATGTTCGTAAGGTTCTTACAGATTCATCTGAAAACTTTAATGAAATTCTTAAAAAAGCAAAATTAGAATTGAAGATGGCTTAGGTCATCTTTTTTAATTGTTGAAAAGTCATAAAAATAAGCTCTAAATTATATTGAAAAGTCATTTCGGAGGTGAAATATGCTTTATCGAAAGATTGAATATACTATTGAACAACACTCAAAGAGTGGTTCAAATAAAATATTATTAGTGGATGGAGCACATCAAATTGGTAAAATATATATCATAAGGTATGTTGTATCGAATGAGAGAACAATAAGACAAAAGGGTAAAATCATTTATTTACCAATTTATTATTTAATGTTCTTTTAATGAAAAAGGGTGTGGAACTTTAGAATTCCACATCCTTGTTGTTTAATAGATGATCAAATATATAGTGACCAACACCACCCTCAAGACAATCATAATCGGTAATGTCATCGGCCAATGCTTTTGTGTTTGGATTGCCATCTTTTAGGCATACGCCCCATCCACTTGTGAGTAGTAAAGAATTATCGTTTTCATTATCGCCAAACGCAATCGTGTTTTCTAGGTTGATTTGGTTCCATTCGCAATACATTTCTAATCCTCTTCCTTTGGAGAAACCACTATACATTAATTCAATCGTTCCTGGGAATGTTTCAATTGTTTGGTATTTGCCTTTATATTGTTCTTCTACTTTATCGCGGATAAGCTGCGTTGTTTCTGAATCTGTTCTAAATAAGAATTTATAAACAGGTTTTTCACAGAAGCCATCAATATCACCTGTTTTGTCAACGAGTAAAATGTTTTTTCGTTTGGCCATATCCAATAAATCTTCGCTGATATTCATAACATTGCGTAGTTGATTTCCTTCTACGTTTACGGATACTTTATTTTCTTCGATGATTGGCATCAAGAAAGTTAGAACTTCCTTCATTTCTTCAATGCTCAACATGTCCATCGTAAATGATTGTTCTAGGTTACGATCATAGATCATACCTCCATTCATTCCGATAATAAAATCAAATTCAAAGCCTAGATTCCAAAAGATTCCTTTTGTTTTTTCCATTTCAGTGATTTCTCTTCCGGTTGCCAAACCAATTTTTACGTTTCTTTCATGAAGTTCTTTTAAAGCATGTATTGTGATTTCAGGTAAGGGACTGCCTTTAGAACTTAGGGTCATATCAACGTCGGCAGCTAAGACCTCAATTTTTTGAATCATAAATGTACCTCCATTATCTAAAATGTATACGATTTCATAAAAAGTTTCAACTTGAAAGTTATATAATACTACCTGTTTCGTTTTGTGTTTCTTCTTTAAGTAAGCTATACTTTATAGACTGAGGGTGGTAATAATGAATTTTTTAGTGCGTAGATTTATAAAGAATTATCAAGATACAAAAGATGCCGGTGTGAGAACGAGTGTTGGTAAATTATCGGGAATCGTTGGAATTCTTAATAACTTATTTTTATTTGTGATTAAATTTGTGATTGGTACCATTGTACATTCGGTATCTATTCAAGCCGATGGTGTAAATAACTTAACGGATGCTGGATCAAACATCATTTCGATTCTATCTTTTCATCTTGCCAATAAACCGGCAGATAAAGATCATCCATTTGGTCATGAAAGAACGGAAACGATTGCGTCCTTGTTTGTAGGTATATTGATTTTAGTTTTAGGTTTTGAAACCGCAAAAGAAAGTATTTCTAAAGTGATTCATCCAGGAAGTATTGATTTTAGAATTGTGTCTGTCATTATCCTTATTATTTCTATTATCGTAAAATTCTGGATGTATACATACAATAAGAAACTATCTAAAACATATGATTCAAGTTTATTAGAAGCTACTGCATTGGATTCCATTAGTGATGTATGTGGAACAACAGCCGTACTTGTATCGACATTGTTGTCTCCTGTTTTACATTTCAATTTAGATGGCTATATGGGTATTGTGGTTTCTGGGATTATCCTTTATGGAGCTTATGGCTTATTAAGAGATATGATCAATTCTTTGATTGGAGAAGCACCCGATCCTGAACTTGTACACAATATTGTAGATAGAATCATGGCCCATCCTGCAATTTTAGGTGTGCATGATATGATGCTGCATAATTATGGTCCAAATAAGATTTTTGCGAGTGCTCACGTAGAAGTGGATTCTTCAAAAGATATTTTTGAAACGCATGATCATATTGATAATATAGAGCGTGAAGTCAAAGAGAATATGAATATTGATTTGGTTTTACATATGGATCCAGTAAAGGTAAATGATCCAGAAACGGAGTTGTATCGTGCAAAAGTGATCGAAGCCATTCATCAAATTGATCCGAAATGGGGATTTCATGATTTTAGAATTGTGTCTGGACCAACACATGTGAATTTGGTGTTTGATTTGGTGATTCCATTTGAAGAAAAATATACGCAGGAAGAAATTGAGGCAATGCTTCTAAAACATATTCAATCGAATAAAAAGATTTATTTAGTACTCACAATTGATCATCCATACGCATAAGGCAGAAGCGTTTAAACTTCTGCCTCTATTATTTCTGGGATTACTTGGATTTGTGCTTTTTCTTCTTTAGTTAATGTGTTTGAAATAAATACATCTACTTCTTTAAATTTACAATACGTGCATTCAGGCTGAATATTGAACTTACTATGGTCTGTTACCACAATGATTTTTTCACTTTGTTGAAGAATGTGTCGCTTTAATCCATATTCATTTTCATAAGTGGTAAATCCATCGTTGTCTTTAAATCCCTTGGTTCCTAAAATCGCAACATCAATATGAATATAATCTATAGTTTCACTGGCGAGGTTTCCATAAGAGCGATAGGCATTGTTGGAAATGTTTCCACCAATGAGTATAACGTGCATATTAAGTCTTGCGCATTTGTAGGCTATAAAAATGGAGTTAGTCACAATTGTAATATTTTGGATGGATTGAAGAAAAGGAATGCCTGCTTGACATGTACTTCCGGCATCTAAATATACAATCATGCCTTCTTTAATAAAGGTACAAGCTTTCTTCATAATTTGTTTCTTTTCTTCGATATATTCTTGATTTCTTAATGAAATGGGCATTTCATCTGGTTCTTCTAAAAGGATGGCATAGCCATGTTCTTTTTTTATAATATTGGAATCTTCGAGATCAATAATATCTTTACGAATAGTTTCACTTGAAGTGTTGAAATAAGTAGCTAAATCGGATATTTTGATTTTGTGGTGTTCCTGTAGAAGTTGACGAATCTTGAATTGTCTTTCATCTTTCTTTTTGGACATAAGCTACACCTGTGTTACTTTCTTAATTGTTTTTACAACATCATATTGTTCGGGTGTTAAATGGTTTGTGATGAATTCATCAAATTCATTAAACTTACAAAAGGCATAGGGAGCAATATCGGCCTTATTATTAACTTTACTCGCATCACTTATCATGATCTTTTGCGCGGATTGATTCATGACATGTCTTTTAAAACCTAATTCATCGGCAGAAATAGTTGTAAATCCATGACTCTTTTCAGTGAAGGCATCGGTTCCCATAATAGCTAGATCTATATTTAAATGGTCAATGATTTCAGTTGCGAAATGTCCATAGGTCCTTTTTCCTATATTAAATAATAAACCGCCTGCCATAATGATATTTAAATTCATGTTGGCACATTCATAAGCTACAAGAATAGAATTGGTGACAATGGTGATATCGTTCTTATTCTTTAGAGCACTTATGGCAGTTAGAATTGTACTTCCTGAATCTAAATATACAATCATACCATTTTCAATTCGGCTGAACGCTTCTAGAGCCACAACTTTTTTCATTTCCTTGTTTTTTTGTGCTTTTAATTCGACAAACGTCTCGACAGAAGAACTTTGAATCTTGGCATAGCCATGTTCTTTGATTACTATTTTTCTTTCTTGTAGTTCACTTAAATCTTTGCGTAGTGTTTCGGGAGTGACAGAAAGTAATTTAGCGAGTTCCGTAACTTTTATTTTCTCTTTTTCTTCTAGAATTTGACGAATCTGAAGTTGTCTTTCTTCTTTTTTCTTTGACATAATTTCACCTTTTTCTTTTGTATCCAACTAAATTATAGATGAAATATTTTGAAAATGAACAAATAAATTGGAATACAAATTATTTGTGATAATTTAATGTATTTCAAATGCTTTTCTATCATAATGAGATTGTCTAAAGAAAGCGTGTGATAGATATGGTAGTTCGATTAAATCCGGTTGATTTTGCGAAGGCAATGATGAAAAATAAGGAACAATTGATTCCCACACCAATTGTTTTGGATAATGGTATTGCCGGCATTGTATATGGATATTATGTAGGTGATGATTTTTATTATTTGGATCGTTTAGATGTTGATGTTTCTAAAAAAGAAGAATTAAGAAAAATGAATGTAACCTGATATAATCCCACCGAGGTAGACACACGAAA
>ERZ859776.503-NODE-503-length-18809-cov-2.275728_pt1 | contig 18809 bp, 18 predicted proteins | sample MGYA00509987_ERZ859776 | MGnify/ENA primary metagenome ERZ859776 (study PRJEB30046, sample SAMN00715146) | human gut metagenome | study: EMG produced TPA metagenomics assembly of the A metagenome-wide association study of gut microbiota in type 2... | reverse complement strand
GATCTGACACTGCTGATCCAGAAGCCGGAGACGCCGGTGTATGTGATGGCAGACGGCAGGCATTTCTGGCGCGTGATTGACAACCTGATGAACAATATCTGCAAATATGCGCAGCCGGGCACGCGGGTATACGTGGATCTGCGGGAGAACGGCGGACAGGTGGAGCTCATTTTCCGGAATACATCGCGGTATCCGCTCAACATATCCAGTGAGGAACTCATGGAGCGTTTTGTCCGCGGGGATGAATCGCGCAATACCGAGGGAAGCGGACTCGGTATCTCCATTGCAAAGAGCCTGATGGAACTGATGGGCGGCAGCTTTATGCTCTATGTGGACGGCGATCTCTTTAAGGTCGTGCTTGGATTTGCACAGATTGCAGAAGAAAAAGAACCACTTAATGAAGATGAAAGCGGAAAATAGATACAGATACAATTTTTCTGACATTTTCTGAAAACTTTGCTTGTTTTTTGACAAACCCTCTGTTACAATGCAAAAAAAGACAGAGCCGCGGGAAACGGAAAGAATGCACACAGGAGAGAGACAGAAGGAATGCGGTCTGTGAGGAAACTGTGGTTACGTTCGGAGGAAGAGTTATGAGAGCTGTGAAAAAGGAATGGTTATTAGGAATGTTGTGTGTGCTGTCTGGCGTGATGCTTATGGTGATACATCCGGTACAGGCACAGGCAGGGCAGGCGGATCGCGCGGCGTACCGTGCGGTGTTTGACGCATCCTATTACAGCGCGGCGTATCCGGATGTGGCGACAGCCTATGGAAATAATGCAGATGCGCTTCTGAACCATTTCATCAGCTTTGGCGTGAAGGAAGGCCGTAACGCCAGCGCGGAATTTAATCCGCAGGCATACAGACAGCGTTATGAGGATCTGCAGGCGGCGTTCGGCAGCGACATGGCGGCTTACTGCAGACATTATGTGGCATATGGAAAAGCCGAGGGCAGAAACGGCAGCGCAGACGGACAGCCGGTGGCGGCAGTACAGCAGACGGACAGCCAGACTGGGACACAGAACAATGGAACAGCGCAGAGCAGTGCACCGGCACAGAGCACGCAGCAGGCATCCGGCACGGTGATCGGTACCTGTACGACTTCTTATGTTGACAATATTCCGCGCGCAACAAACGTGGCGCTTGCGGCACAGCGCATTAACGGCACGGTGGTACAGCCGGGCGGCAGCTTTTCTTTCAGCAATACCATCTTACCGCGCACATCTGCGAACGGATATGTGACGGCTCCGATCTATGTGAGCGGCAAAAAAGGCACCGGCACCGGCGGCGGTGTGTGCCAGGTATCGTCCACACTGTATGCGGCGATGGTATATGCGGGACTTCCGGCAACGGAGCGCCATGCACATTCCCTTCCGGTAGATTATCTTCCGGCTGGACTTGACGCGACGATTGCGGGCAGCTATCTGGATCTGAAATTTACGAATACATTTTCACAGCCGTTGCTGATTCAGGCATCAGCGAATGGCGGAACACTGACCGTGACACTCGTATTGCAGTGATTGCTATTGCATAGTGAATTGGCTGATACACAGTGAAACGGTTTTTATACAGCGAATTGGCTGATGCACAGTGAAATTGTTTTTGCACAGTAATGGTATCTGCGGGTAAGCAGGTGCTTGTATTCAAATGAATGGATTCATATACATTATTTTGCAGGGGATTGCATCTGCGCCTTAAGAATGACTCTGAGGGCAGATCAATGCCCTTGTTTTGGTGCCGTCAATGATGAAAATAAGACGAAATCTTTTTATCTCATAAAAATTATCCCTAAGGAAAAAACCAAATCATCCGATATATTGACTAGAAAAGTTATTTTTGCGTTACAGAATAGAAAGGAGATGCCATTATGCGAGTAGAAGCGTATAACAGCGTGGCACAGATTTATAAGACAAACAGAGCAGCCGGGGCATCCGCAGCAGCAAAGACTGAGAAGAGCCGGGATCAGGTTGAGATCTCTTCCATAGGATATGATTATCAGATCGCAAAGCAGGCAGTAGCCGAGGCTTCTGACATCAGAGAAGACAAGGTGGCGGCGCTCTCCGCAAAGGTGAAATCCGGCACTTACGATGTGAGCAACGAGGCTTTTGCAGAGAAGCTTCTGGAGAAATATCGTTCCTTTATGCTGTAGGATAAGAGAAATGAGGGCAGATTGTGGCTAGTTTAATGGAAGAACTTCTGGGAGTTCTGGAAAAAGAAGAAACGGAATATCTGACGCTGATTGATCTCGCGGATGTGAAGAGCCAGGCGATTATCAAAGCGGACATTGCGAAGCTTGGCGAGGTGACGGAGAAGGAGCAGGAGGCGGCGAGCACCCTGTTAAACCTGTCGAACAAGCGCACGCAGGTGCTCAATGACATGGCGACGGTTCTCGGGAAAAAGCCGGAGCAGATGACGATCAACCGTATGATCGGTTATCTGGCTAACCAGGAGAGAGCAGCAGATGCTTGCGGAGCGCCGGGACAGACTTTTAGAAGTGGGTACGAAGATGCAGACATTGAACCATCAGAACGAGGCCCTTTTAAAGCAGGCGATGGAGATGGTGGAATTTGACCTTACGCTGCTAAAGAGCATGCGGCAGGCGCCGGAGACCGCTAATTACGATAAAAACGCCTATAATACAGGAGACCTGCTTGGCGGCAGTGGATTTGACGCGAAGCAGTAGATAGAGCAGCACGGAGGAAGATACCATGGCAAATGGTTTTGGAACATTGTTTATCGGCGTGTCCGGCTTGCAGAGCAGCCAGAACGCATTAAATACAACGGCAAACAACCTTGCAAACGTAGATACCACGGGATATGTACGTCAGCAGGTGCTGTTTACCGACCGCAACTATGTAACCTTTAATGAGACGACGGCAGTCAGCAAGCAGCAGTCCGGACTCGGCGTTTACATCGGGGATGTGATTCATTCCAGAGACGTATTTTTGGATCGCTCTTACCGCACGGAGTCGGGACGGCAGGCATTCTATGCGGCAACTTATGAGGCGACCAACGAGGTCGAGACGTATTTTCAGGAGATGGAGGGACAGGCTTTCCAGGATGCACTGGAAGATTTCTGGACCTCTTTTCAGGAATTGTACAAGACACCGGATGACAGCGTGAGCCAGAATCTGGTTGTCCAGAAGGCACAGCTGTTCGTGAGCCGCGCGAATGCGGTTTATTCGGGATTACAGAGTTACCAGTACAACATCAATACGCAGATCAGCGACAATATCGATCAGGTCAACAAGCTCGGCGATACCATTCAGGATCTCAACCTTCAGATCATGAAAGTAGAGGCGGGCGGCATCGAGACAGCCATGACCCTGCGCGATGCGAGAGACCAGGCGCTGGATGAGCTGTCCTCCCTCGTGGATATTTCCTACAACGAGACAGCCGATGGCATCGTGAAAGTCAGGATTGAGGGCACGGAGTTTATCGATGAGAGCCGCTGCTATCACATCGAGAAGAAAACAGACAAGCTGACCGGTTTTATCACGCCGTACTGGGGTTACCTCTCGGATGTGAATAAGGGAAAATACGTCAACGTATTTGATTTTGGCAGCCGGGATATCTCCACAGAGAACAAGAACGATATGGGTGAGCTGAAAGCGCTGGTACTGGCGCGCGGCGACCATATCGCGAACTATACAGACATTGAGGGACTGGATCAGGATACTTACAACGATTCGACCGGAATGTCCGTCATGCTGCGGGCAGAGGCACAGCTGGATCAGATGATCCACGGCATTGTGACCGCGTTAAACGATGTGCTTTGTCCGAATGTGACTGCGGAAGACACGATCAAGAATCTTACGAACGGTGCTGCTACAACGCTGGATGTGACGCTGGCGGACGGCTCGACCGTAACGTTAAATGCGAACACCAAAATTCTGGATGCAGACAACTGCGCGACCGGTTCCGACAAGCAGCTTCCGCCGCAGGAACTGTTTTCCAGAATTGGAACAGAGCGGTACACAAAGGCGACTTACACCTATCAGCCGGTAGATGAGAACGGCAACCCGAAAGTGGACGCCAACGGCAACCCGGTGACGGAGACCAAGGAGATCTACATTTACAATGAAGAGGATCCGAACGATACCACGAAGCAGTACACACTGCAGAGCTTGAGCGTCAACGAGGCGCTTGTGATCGACGAGACGTTGCTGCCGCATCTGTGCCAGAACGGTGATGTCGACTACGCGCTGGCAGCGAAGCTGGCCGGTGTGTGGGATGAGGAGCGGCTTACGCTGAACCCGAACGACACTAAGGCGTGCAGCTTTAAAGATTACTACAAAGATATGATCGGTGAGATGGCAACCTACGGAAATGTCTACAATTCCACGGCGACCAGCCTCACGGGAACGGTGGCTTCTGTGGACAATCAGAGACAGCAGGTCATCGGCGTATCTTCCGATGAGGAGCTGACCTACATGATCAAGTATCAGAATGCTTACAATGCAGCCAGCCGTTTCATCAATGTGGTCAATGAGATGATCGAACATCTGCTGACCCAGCTTGGATAATTGAGCGCGTAAAAAGAAAGAGAGGGTGTTACATGCCATCTACATTTTTTGGTTTAAATATTGCATCATCAGGCTTAAGTGCCTATCAGGTCGCACTGAATACAACGGCTAACAATATTGCAAACGTGCAGACGACCGGCTACTCCAGACAGCAGTCGAACCGTGTGGCATCGGATGCGCTTTTGGTGCACCAGCAGTACGGAGCTGTGGGAACCGGTGTTACAACCGTGTCCGTCAAGCAGATCCGAAATCAGTATTACGATACAAAATACTGGTACAATCAGTCATCGGTCGGACTGTATGAGACAAAATTGAGCTACTTACAGCAGATCGAGAACTATTTTATCGATGACAGCTCCTCCAAAGGCTTTACGACGATCCTGAACACGATGTTCAATTCACTGGATACATTGAAGAACAATGCATCGGATGTCAACACCCGTCAGCAGTTTATTGGAAGCGCACAGAATCTGGCAACCTACTTCAACAGCGTGTCGGAGGGACTGACTGATATCCAGAAAGGGACGAACGATGAGATCAAATCCACGGTCCAGAATATCAACGCGATCGCGGAGAAGATAGCAGTATTGAACAAGCAGATCAACGTCATTGAGATTCAGGGCGGCTACGCAAACGAGCTGCGCGACCAGCGTGCGCTGTTGATTGATGAGCTGTCCGAGATTGTGCCGACTGAGGTTTCCGAGGTGCCGATCACGGATACAAACCATCCGGACGAGCCGACAGGCGCCAATTACTACACTGTAAAAATCGGCGGTCAGGGGCTTGTAGATACCTACAATTACGAGACACTCGAGTGCAAGGCGAGAGATTATAAGGTCAATCAGACAGATGCAGCCGGACTTTATGATATTAAATGGTCGAAGACAGGCAATACCTTTAATGCGGGCGGAAGCTCGATGTCCGGCACGTTAAAAGCGCTGTTTGACATCCGTGACGGAAATAACGGCGAGAATTTCTCAGGACTGGCAAAGGTGTTGAACAGCACCGAGGTTCAGATTACCAATCCTTCCATCACGAGTATTGTGGGAGTCAGCATGCCGGAGGAAGGCATATTGACGATCAATGGAAGAGAGTACGCATATGAGGGATTTACCTTTGAGCAGGATGCGGACGGCAACATCACTTCCTATACCTTTAATATGAAGAGAGCGCTCACGGCGGAAGAGCAGGCACGTGTAGACGGACGCACGGCATCGGTCGGAACGTCGATTGACGCGATGGGTATTCCGTATTATATGAGTCAGATGAACCAGTTCCTGCGCAGCTTTGCGACGGAATTCAACAATATTTTGAAAAAAGGTGTCGATCTGGACGGCAATTCCACCAGCGGATATGCATTTTTCACCGGTACAGACACCGTGACCGGCAAAGAGTTCTCCTTCGACGGCAAGGATGCGAACGGAAATACGGTAAACGGATCTGGTTCAGACACGTATTACAAGCTGACAGCAGCAAATATCTGCGTGAACAGCATGATCGTCAAGGATCCGACCAAGCTGGCGACAACTGTGGACATCAACGGAAAGGGCGGCGTCGACGCGTACGATCTCGTGGAGGAACTGGCAACCTTAAAGAGCGGCAAGGTGCTTTACCGCGGAGGTACGGCAGACGGATTCTTAAAATGTATGATTGCAGATATTTCCGTGGACACCCAGCAGTCAGAAATTTTCAGCAAGAATTACCAGAATGTGGCGAGCGCGATTGACACGCAGCGTATGTCTATTTCGGGTGTGGATGAGGATGAGGAGGCAATGGATCTCATTAAATTCCAGAATGCCTACAATCTTTCTTCAAAGATGATCTCTGTTATGGCAGAGATCTATGACAGACTGATCCTTGAGACCGGTGTATAGACAAGGACATGAGGAGGAATCATAAATGCGTATTACGAACAACATTATACTTCACAATACGACGAGCAATATCAATGGAAATAAGGTGAATGTCAACAATCTGAACAATCAGATGACATCCCAGAAAAAGATTCAGAGACCTTCCGAGAATCCGGTCATTGCAGTGCGATCCTTAAGACTGCGCACAACACTCAGCGAGATCGATCAGTATTACGAGAACAATATCCCGGATGCAGAATCCTGGATGAAAGTGACAGAGACGGCGCTTGCCAATATGAAGACGATTCTGACGGACATCCGTACACAGTGTACTTACGGAGCGTCCGATCAGATTACCGCAGACGACCGCAAGACGATCTTGACCCAGTTAGAGAAGCTGCGGGATCAGGTCTACGCGGAGGGAAATGCAGATTATGCGGGACGTACCGTTTTTACCGGTTACCGCACGAATCAGAAGCTGACTTTTATGACAGACGACAATACGACATCTTACAATATCACACAGGGACTTTCCTATAAGAATCTGGAAGAGCACCGCTACTACAGCGATGAGGTGACACTCCCGACCACAGCGGCGGAGGTGACCGGCAACACCATCTCCAATCCGAAGCAGGCGACATTCGACCGTATCCGTTTAAGCTACGGCGAGATCGACAGCATCACGGACAAGGACGGTAATGCGCTGTCGGCAAACGGTGCGACAGGAACACTCAGTTATTCCTACACAGATGCAGCCGGTGTGACACAGACGGACGGCGAACTGAAGGTAACCGTATACGATACGTTTGAGGACTGGGCAAAAGCATCCCAGACTGCGGACAACACCTACAATATCACAGACGGTGAAGCGGTATTTATTAAGGAGAGCGGTGAGCTGATCTTAAGCTCGGATGCGTCATCGACGATCAAGAGCGGCAAGGCAAGCCTGGATGTCAACTACACCAAGACCGGATTTAACAAAGGCGAGGTACGCCCGGAGTATTATTACAACTGCACCAACATCACAGATGCGGCAAATCCGGTGGAATATATAAAGTTTGAAAACGGCAAGGAAATCTATCAGGATATCAACTATGTCGTAGCGGCAAACCAGACCCTGACGGTGAATACACAGGCATCTGCTGTATTCGACGCATCGATCGGAAGAGACGTTGACGCCATGATCGAGGCGGTAAAGTTCGCGCAGGACGCAAACAATAAAGTCGAGGAACTGGAGAAAATGCAGAAAATGCAGGAGTATTCTTCCGATGACTGCCAGGCGGCACTTGAGGACTGGATCGCAGCGGCGAAGAAAGAACGCGATTACGCGGACGATAATCTGCAGAAGCTTTACAACAGCTATATCGGGAATTTTGACGATTATCTGCAGAAGGTCAATCTGGCAAATACTGACCTTGGAAGCAAGGGACAGAGCCTGGATCTGACCAAGAATGGCAAATCAGCAGACGACGATGGAGGAATTAAAGTCCACCAACGAAGACCGTGACCTGTCTGAGATCATTATTGACTATACGTCGGCGTACACGGCATATCAGGCATCTTTGCAGGCTGCGGCAAAGATCAATCAGACAACATTACTGAATTACATTTAACAGACACCAAACGGGGAAGCTGGAGGAGAACCGATGAAAGCAAACACAAGACTTTTTGGGGAAATCGATATTGCGGATGATAAGATCATTACATTGGAGGATGGAATGATCGGACTTCCGGAATACCGGAATTTTGCATTGATATTTGATGAGGAAAAGGAAAAAGACAAGAGTTCCGTGATGTGGTTCCAGTCCATGGACGATCCGCACACGGCGTTTCCGGTCATGCAGCCAAACCTCGTGCGCTCGGATTACAATCCGATGGTGAGTGATGAGATGCTTCGTCCGCTCGGCGGGATGACAGAGGACAATACTTACGTGCTCGTCACACTTACGGCAGCGCCGGATCCGAAGGATACCTCGGTGAACCTCAAGGCGCCGATTGTCATTAACACAGACACCCGCAGGGGAGCACAGATCATTGTGGAAGATGACTATCCTGTCAAATATAAGATCTATGACGTAGTAAAAGGAAAGAAGAAAGCGGAGGAATAAGGCATGCTGGCATTGACACGCAAAAAAGGGGAGTCACTGGTCATCAACAATAATATTGAGATCACGGTGTTAGAGATCCGCGGAGATCAGGTCAAGATCGGAATCAGTGCACCGAAGGAAGTGCCGGTATACCGCAAGGAGGTTTACCTCCAGATTCAGAATGAGAACAAGGCGGCATTGAACGCAACAGATGCAATGGAGGCGCTGAAGAATCTTTTCTGATGTGGTTAATAAAAGCCATAGTTTCTCCGATATAAGACATAGAAAACCGGGAACATAGAGGAGCCATGTATCACACGGAGGTGGTAAGAGATGGAAATAGAGAGCATGAAGAGCGGAGCGGCAGCGTCGTATCAGGGAAGTGCGGCGGCATCTACAAAAACGCTGGATACTGCGGTACAGCCGGAAGCATCCACACAGGCAGGGCTGTCGCAGACAGCAGATAAAAAGCCCACAGTGCAGAACTTTTTTACAGAGAAGGATCAGGAGGATAAGGATCTGTCCGAGGAAAAAGATGCAAAGCAGGGAACACAGTTAAAAAAAGCGGTCAATGATCTGAACAAACAGATGAAGAACTCGGAGGCGATCTTCGGAATTCACGACAAGACGAACCGTGTTACAATCAAGATCATCGATAAGACCACAAAGGAAGTCATCAAGGAGTATCCGCCGGAGGAGACACTGGACATGATCGCCAAGGTATGGGAGATCGCGGGAATCCTTGTGGATGAGAAGTTATAGAAAGGAACGGTGAGCATATGCCAATTCGTATTACCGGATTAAATTCAGGACTGGACACAGAGGCGATCATCTCGGCTCTGGTATCTTCTTATAACTATAAGACCAACAAGTACAAGAAAGCACAGACTAAGCTTTCCTGGAAGCAGGATGCCTGGAAGACGCTCAATACCAAGATTTACAGTCTGTATTCCAGCGTGGGCAATCTCAGATTATCCAGCGCATACAATCTGAAATCCACCACGGTGTCCGATACCACCAAAGCTACAGTGACAGCAAGCAATACTGCGCCGAGTGGCACACAGACCTTGAATGTTATCAGCGTGGCGCAGGCGGGATATCTGACCGGCGGCCAGCTGGATAGCAGCGTGTCCACAGGCACGACGCTGGCAGAGCTTGGCTATACCGGTGGGGACGGCAAGATCAATCTGACGATGGGAGACGGAACGACGACTTCCATTACGGTGACGCAGGGGACGACGGTTGCGGGTTTCCTTGCATCATTGAAGGACGCAGGCGTCAGTGCGAATTACGATGAGACGAACCATCGTTTCTTTATCAGCTCCAAGAGCACCGGAAAGGATAATGATTTTACACTTACAGGCGGCGATGCAGATGGTATCAGTGCATTGACAAAGCTGGGGCTGAATGTACAGTCCAAGGCAACCGATGCCACCTATACATCTTATACACAGTATTATGATGCAGATGGCAATAAACTTAACCAGAATATCACGGATGCGATCGCAGCTTACAAGGCGGCGCAGGAGGATTACAAGACAAAGTCGGCACAGAATGCCAACCTGACCGCATCCTATGGTTATGCCAGCGCTTATTCGGCAATGATGGATGCCTTAAAGAGCAGCGGACTTTCCGATGCAGATCAGAAGAAGCTGCAGACACTGCTTGGAATGACGGCATCCCAGCGTGTGGATTCCCTGATGGATGCAGACGGAAATGTCTACACGAAGTCCGATACGGACAGTCTCGGTAATGCCATTTACAGCTATAAGGATGAGAACGGTGATACAACTTATATCCGCAGGATGGTTACCTATGAGGATGGCAGCAATAACGTTTACACCAAGAATGACGACGGCACATACACAGATGGTAATGGCCATGTATGGAAAGCAACTGGCGGGAAGGACACAGACGGCAATGCCACGTATTCATATACGGCGGATGACGGTACGGTGAACACTGCCACGATCAAGGAGAATACCAATTATTACGAGGTAACCGCGGATGCGGCAGGAACCGGTTATTACAAGTATACAGACAGCAATGGCGTGACCTACACACAGAATGACAACAATACTCTGGCAGGTTCTGACGGGAATACATACAAAATCAGCAGTGGCAATCTGGTACAGATCGACAGTGACGGCAATGAAGTAGCAGACGGCAAGACAGTTGCACTTTCTGCCTGCACACAGAGTGAAATCCAGAAGATGGTGTATCATCAGAAAGCCGCAGCAACAGATATCGGCCGTGCAGCAGATACGCTTACAGATTTAAGAGAAGCAAACAAGGACATCCTGACAGATGATTTTGTCAACAAGATGACCTCAAATGTTGAGAAAGTCAATGCGTTTGAAAATGCAGAGGATACGTTAGGCAGTGCTGACAGTGCTTCCAGAGCGAGCATTGCAGCAGCGGTAAAGAATGCTTATGCGACGAACGGATCCGCAGGAGTGACGACGCTTACCAATACCTACGCATCACAGATTACTGCCAACAAGACAGCCATGGAGGCAGACCAGAATGTCATTGACAAGAATGCGGTACTGTCGAAGCTCGCGGCGATGGATGAGACATCCACAGAGTATGCAACCGCGTTTGCAGATTTTGTGAGCCAGGTGCAGAGTGCTCATGAGATTCAGAACGGCTCGAACATAACGTACAATTCGGATGCAAAGAAGATTGATGGTACAGATTCCGAGATTCTGTTGAATGGAATCAAATATACCAGTTCGCTCAATACATATACCATCAACGGTCTGTCGATCACTGCATTGCAGGCAACCGGTGCGGGAGATACGAATGCGATTTCCATTACCACATCGACAGATACACAGGGAATTTACGACAAGGTAAAGGATTTCCTGACACAGTACAATGCACTGATCAATGAGATTACATCACTCTACAATGCGGATTCCGCAAAGGGCTATGAGCCGCTGACTGATGAGGAGAAAGATGCTCTCTCGGATTCCGAGGTGGAGAAATGGGAGCAGAAGATCAAGGATTCCCTGCTTCGCCGTGATGAGAGTCTGGAAAAAGTCATGAATGCCATGACATCCTCAATGAGCAAGGGCTATGAGGTAAACGGAAAGACCTATTATCTGTCCAGCTTTGGCATTAAGACTCTTGGCTACTTCAATGCACCGGAGAATCAGGAATATGCATACCATATTGACGGGGACGAGGATGATACCGCTACGTCCGGAAATGCCGACAAGCTGATGGCGATGATCACTTCTGATCCGGATACAGTAATTTCCTTTATGCAGCAGCTGACAAGCGGTCTCTATGATGCAGTCGGCGAAAAGATGAAGTCATCTACCTTGAGCAGCAGTTACAAGGTATACAATGACAAGGAGATGGCATCGGAATACAGCGATTATACCGATCTTATCAAGAAATGGGAAGAAAAACTGCAGGACAAAGAGGATTATTATTACAATAAGTTTTCCGCGATGGAAACAGCATTATCCAAGCTGAACAGCCAGACATCCTCACTGTCGAGTCTGTTTGGAAATTAGACGGCATAATGCCGTGAAAGCGTCTCTGCTGAGTGTATAAAAGCACCGGCAGAGACGAATATATGTATGGAGGACAGCCATTATGTTAGCAAATCAGGGATATGCAGCATATGCCAATAACAAGATTATGACCGCTTCCCCGGCAGAACTTACCTTGATGCTCTACGACGGGGCAATCAAATTTGCCAATCTTGCGATCGAGGGGATTGATGCGAATGATATTCAGAAAGCACACAATAATATTATGAAGGTGCAGCGTATTATCGAGGAATTCCAGAGTACGCTCGATCACAAATATCCAGTGGCAAAGGATTTTGATGAGGTCTACAACTATCTGTTGATGCGCCTTCGCGAGGCAAATATCAAAAAAGATAAAGAGATCATGGAAGAGGTGTTAAAGCATCTCCGCACCATGCGTGATACATGGAAAGAGGTTATGAGAACGGCGCATGCATCCAGATAAATGGAACTGTGTGCCGGCTACAACAGATTGACAGGAGCAGCGAATGGAGAAGAACCCGTATCTTTCGATCATGATCCAGAGCCTGAAGAAAAAAAGTGCAGTTCTGGATGCGGTTATTGAACTAAATATACGACAAAAGGAAGAACTGGAGAATCCGGGACTTGATCCGGATGACTTTGATGCCTGCGTGGAGGAAAAAGCAAAGCAGATCGAACAGCTGGAGCTTCTTGACGCCGGATTCCAGGAGGTCTACGATAAGATAAAAGCAGATCTGCAGACCAATCAGCAGGAATACCGCGAAGAGATTGCGGAAATGCAGGAATACATCCGCAGGCTGACCGATAAGAGTGCAACGATTCAGGCGCAGGAGGCGCGCAACAAAGATCTGATGACGCAGAAGTTTGCTTCTGTGCGCAAACAGGTCAAGGAGGTGCGCAAGAGCCAGAAGGTCGTCAATCAGTATTACAAGAGCATGATGAAGTCCGGCTATATGGAACCGCAGTTTACGGACAATAAAAAATAATGATATAAAAGCCATTTTTTGATTTTTCAAAAAATGGCTTTTATATCATTAGAGTAAGGGGTATGGGATGACACCGCTGGAATGGGTAAAGAATATAATATCGGCCTGTGCTGCCGGGATTGACAGAGAGAATGAGCAGAGGACGCAGGACGATGCAGAGAAACTGGCAGAAATATACGAAAATTATAATATAGAACAGCAGGAGAGCGTACATCAGATTCTGCGTGAACAATTCCAGATGAACGATGCGTTATATATCCTTTCGTTTCTCGCTAAATATTTGAATCTCGATGCATTTTGGGAGGATATCATCTGGCATGTCTGCCGTGAAAATAAAGATTGCTTTCTTGGAAGTATGGTGGAAGCGCAGCTGGAGATCTATGGAACGGCGCCGTATAAGCAAAAGCGCATGCTGCACAGAAATAATGTCCGGAATTTTATGTAGACGCTGAATCTCCCGGATGATAGAATCGCAGAGCAGGAGAGAAATAAAAAGCGGATCGTTATTGTGACAGAGCAGCTGCTCAGTATCATGCACGCGCCCACGCTGATAACGCTGGAATTCGCGTATATACTGCAGGAAAAAATGAACTATGAGGTCTGCATTATTACCTGCCCGCTGGATTATCATCTCCCGTTTGATTTGTGGGTAGATCCGCGTTATTATTATGGCGGATTTGAGGGAGTCCGGGACATTCCGTATAAGGGAGTTAAGATCAGAAATATAGGATGTTCCATGGAAGACGGCAGTCTGGAACGATGCAGCAGGATGCTGCACATGATAGCAGCATGGAAACCCTGGCTTGTGTTAGAACTGGGGGTTACCAATCCGCTTGCGGATCTGTGCAGGGAATTTACAACCACAGTTGCGATGGCAATGACTACGGAATGTCCGGTGTCGGAAGCGGATATCCTGATTCGCTATGTCCCGGGAACCGGGGCGTATGAGGAAGCGTGCAAAAGGGAATTGCTTCCCTACCAAAAACAGATATTTATGCAGGAAAAGCTGCCGGTCATTGCGCAGGAAGCAGAAAAGGAATGTATGCCGGACGAGCTGGGGCTGCCGGAAGGGAAATTCTTTGTGGCGGTTGTTGGCAACCGGCTTGATCTTGAGATCGACGAAGCATTTTTGAATATAATGAAGCAGATTATAGATGCTGCGGAGAACGTAGATTTTGCGGTGATCGGCGATGCGGAAAAACTGCAGGAAAAATTAGCTGGTACCTCTTATGGGAAGCGTATCCATTTTCTCGGGTATTGCATGGATCTGCCAGGAACATATCGTGCGCTGCACCTGTATCTGAATCCGAGACGCCTTGGGGGCGGCTGGAGCAGTGCCATGGCGCTGATGGCGGGGCTTCCGGTTGTGACCCTGCCGGCATGCGATGTGGCGTACAATGTTGGCGGGGAGTTCACAGTCACGACAGAAGAAGAGATGGTGGATGCGGTTATCCGGTATGCGTCGGATGACGTGTTTTACGCACAGAAGAAGCAGATTGCAATCGAAAAAGGCAGGGACGGCGGAGAGCAGAAGATGCTCGAATATGTCACATCCCTGTTTACAAGAATACAGGAGAATGTGGAATGATTAACTTTAACGAGCCGGTATATCTGGAAAAAAGCATGGAGTATGTAAAAAAAGCCATTTTAATCAATAAGCGGCTGAATGGAGACGGCGAATTTACGGCAAAATGTACAGAATGGATGGAACAGCGTTTTGGGGGAGCAAAGATACTGCTCACGACCTCCTGCACGCACGGACTGGAAATGGCGGCACTGCTGTGCGGCATCGTACCGGGAGACGAGGTGATTATGCCGTCGTACACGTTCGTATCTACCGCAAATGCATTTGTGCTCCGTGGAGCAAAGATAAAGTTTGTCGATATTGATCCCCGGACGATGAATATAAATGCGGATCTGATTGAGGAGGCAATTACAGAGAGAACCCGTGTAATCGTGCCGGTGCACTATGCCGGAGTCAGCTGTGATATGGATAAAATCATGGCGGTTGCCCGAAAGCATCATCTTATTGTGGTGGAGGATGCAGCGCAGGGAGTCATGGCGAAGTATAAGGGAAAATATCTCGGAACAATCGGAGATTTCGGCTCCTACAGCTTCCACGAGACAAAGAACTATACGATGGGAGAGGGCGGCACGATCAATATCAACCGGGCGGAGTATGTAGAGCGGGGAGAGATTCTCCGGGAAAAAGGAACGAACCGGACAAAGTTCTTCCGCGGGGAAGTGGATAAGTATTCCTGGGTGGATGTCGGCTCTTCCTACCTGCCGAGTGAGATGAACGCAGCTTACCTTTATGCGCAGCTGGAGCAGGCGGACGAGATTAACAACAAACGTCTGGCGCTCTGGAATCAATACTATTGCGGACTGGAAGATCTGCAGAAAAAGGGATATCTGCAATTACCGTACATCCCGGAGGAATGCGAACACAACGCGCACATGTTTTACATTAAAGTAAAAGACCTTGAGGAGAGAACCAGATTGTCTTCCTACTTGAGGGAGAGAGGAATCTATGCCGTCTTTCATTATGTGCCGCTCCACAGCTCGGCGGCAGGACAAACGTACGGTGAGTTCGTCGGGGAAGACAGATATACAACGAAGGAAAGCGAACGCCTCTTGCGTCTGCCCATGTTTTATGCCTTGAAACCGGAACTGTGCGATTATATCATAGAGTGCATCCGGGGATACTGGACGGGAAGCAAGGCAGAGTAAAGACAGGGAGAGATGCGATGAAAATACGGATAGACGGCACGCGTATTTATCTGACAGCAATCGGGGAACAGGATACAGACCGTGTGATTGCATGGAGAAACAAACCGTTCGTGCGGAAGTGGTTTCTGTACCGGGAGGAATTCACGCGGGAAGGACACCGGAAGTGGCTCGAGAATGTGGTTGGACAGGGGCGTGCAGAGCAGTTTATTATATGGGTCAGAGAGGAACAGCACCCGATCGGTTCTGTCTATCTGCGGGATATTGACAGGGAAGCGAAAAAGGCGGAGTTCGGGATCTTTATCGGCGAGGAGGAATGGCTGGGTCGCGGAATCGGAGAGGAAGCGGCAAAGCTTATACTGGATTATGGGTTTGAGGAGCTGGGACTTCACAAAATAAAGCTTCGCGTCCTGGCGGATAATAAGCGCGCGATTGCAAGCTATCGGAAGGCAGGGTTCGTGGAAGAGGGATGTTTCCGGGACGAATTGCTGCTGGATGGAAAATACTGCGACCTGATTTTTATGGCGAAATTCCAATGTAAAAAAAATGATAAAAAAATTTGAATGCATCTATAAAGTATCATGATATTTGACCGATATAGATAATAAGTAAACAGAAAATGTTACTTAGTGGCAGAGTTTGAGCGAAGCGTACGGTCGGGAGAACAGACGTCACGGATAAAACACAATATGCAGCATGGATGCTGCATCATATTCAAGGAGGAAACAATTATGGTAGTACAGCACAATCTTACAGCAATGAACGCTAACAGACAGTTAGGTATCACAACAGGCGCACAGGCTAAGTCTTCTGAGAAGTTATCTTCTGGTTACAAGATCAACCGTGCAGCAGATGACGCAGCAGGTCTTACAATTTCCGAGAAGATGAGAAGCCAGGTTAGAGGCTTAAACAAAGCTTCTGACAACGCACAGGATGGTGTATCCCTTATCCAGGTAGCTGAGGGTGCATTAAGTGAGACACACTCCATCTTACAGCGTATGAATGAGTTAGCAACTCAGGCAGCAAACGACACCAATACAACCGCAGACAGAACTGCAGTTCAGCAGGAGATCAACCAGTTAGCATCTGAGATCACCAGAATCGCTTCTACAACTCAGTTCAACACAATGAACCTGATCGATGGTAACTTCACAGGTAAGAAGCTTCAGGTAGGTTCCCTTTGCGGACAGGCTATCACAATCGATATCTCTGATATGTCTGCTACAGGTCTTGGCGTAAGCGGATTAGTAGTATCTTCTTTCTCCGCAGCTGGTAAATCAATGTCTGCAGCTCAGGATGCTATCAGCTACGTATCTGCTATGCGTTCTAAGCTGGGTGCATTACAGAACAGACTTGAGCACACAATCGCCAACCTGGACAACATTTCTGAGAACACATCTTCTGCAGAGTCTCGTATCCGTGATACAGATATGGCTGAAGAGATGGTTGAGTACAGCAAGAACAACATCCTTGCTCAGGCAGGACAGTCTATGCTTGCTCAGGCTAACCAGTCTACTCAGGGTGTATTATCCTTATTACAGTAATCATTATTGTAGTAAATTTAAAAGCCGGTCGGTCAAACCGTCAACCCGCATAGACGGCACAAAGACTTCTTTAATTTTCAGCTTAAAGGTCAGATAGCGAATGAGTAAGATAGAGGAACATAATCGATGGATACTGTAAAATTAAGAACAGACATAGAACATGCAACCGAGTGCCTGTACCAGAACAGGGGGCAGGATGGATTGGAAGCAGTCCGCAATTTATTGCCGCAGTTTCAGGAAATGATACAGGCAATCTATGCAGGGGCAGACAGTGCGCGTGCGCTCGAATTTCTGGAAGTGTTAAAAACTTTAATCGAGAACTATCAGGCTCAGGATATGCTGGGGATGGCGGACTGCCTGAAGGGATCGGCAGAGGAAATGATCCTTTGCCTGGAAGCAGAAGAGAATCAGAGTCCGGAGAAATAAGGGGAACGAACAGATGACATTGCTCGATAAGAATGAAAAAGCATGGAAACAGAGAAATAAAGCGCTTTTGAAACAGCTTTATTCTATAACGATAGATAACAATATCATAACGGCAGAGACAGAGAAGCAGGAGAAGATCTTTGGAATTCAGACGACGAACAGGGTCTGGTATTTAAACAGCAGACTGGATCCGGAAGCGGCGGCAAGATGCTACGCAAAGCGGTATCCGCCGCGGATTTACGAGACCTATTTTGTGTTTGGATTGTCGGATGGACGACACATCCGGGAACTGCTTGGGCAGTGTGACGACACCAACCATGTCATCGTGTATGAGCCAAACGCTTCCTTTTTTTATCTGGTGAACTGTGTCATGGATTTGTCGGATCTTATTGCGGATGACAGACTGCAGATCTGCGTTCCCGGGGTGACGGCGGATATAGAAACCATTATGAGATTTACGCTGCAGGATCTGAATTTTATGATTATGGAATTTTGTATTCTGCCGGGATATGATGTCTTGTACCATGATGCGTGCGAGGGATTCATGGATGCGATACAGGAACGTCTGCAGGAAGAGATTGTACACAAGAGCACGCGGCTGACCTTTCAACGCATGGTGCCGCAGCATACGCTGTACAATATGAAACATATGATCGGATGCAGAAATATTTACCAGATCAGGCAGGCACTTGAGGGATTAAACGTCGAGGAGATACCGGCGATTCTGGTGTCCGCCGGACCGTCCCTGGATAAAAATATTTCAGAATTGAAAAAAGCACAGGGAAAGGCATTTATTGTGGTGGTTGACGCCGCGCTGCGCACGGTGCTGCGGGCGGGCGTAAGACCGGACATGGTGTGTACGATTGACCCGGAATCCCCGGACCGTTTCTTTGAAAATCTGGATGTGACGGATCTGGCATGGTGCTGCAACCGCATTACCCGTCCGTGGGTATTGGAACACTGTGCGAAGCGGGTGTACTATTATGGCTTTTTTGAAAAGCGCTGGAATCAGATCCTGGATGAGAACATGGAGTACCCGTTTCCGGATATTCCGTCCGGCGGCTGCGTTTCTGCGACGGCGTTTGCGCTTGCATGCTATCTGGGCTTCCGCAAGCTGATCCTGATCGGCCAGG
>ERZ859776.502-NODE-502-length-18826-cov-4.474722_pt1 | contig 18826 bp, 19 predicted proteins | sample MGYA00509987_ERZ859776 | MGnify/ENA primary metagenome ERZ859776 (study PRJEB30046, sample SAMN00715146) | human gut metagenome | study: EMG produced TPA metagenomics assembly of the A metagenome-wide association study of gut microbiota in type 2... | reverse complement strand
AACACGGGGAAGAGCAGCTGAGAGGGCGTGATCCCGCCGTCGATGATGGCCCGGTCGATGGGCATTTCCCCCAATGCCAGCATACGGGTCAGGCAGGCGCCGCCCATGGAGCAGCCATAGGCCCCACCCAGACGGGAGACGCCGTGGCTCTTCAAATAGGAGATCACCTCGTCCACGGTCTGCTCGACTGAGGTGAAATCCCCGGGATACTCCGGCTGATGGCCGTCATACACCACCTGAAAAACATGCCATCTCTGAGAAAGCAGCGTGATCGTGTCGGCAAAAGCCCATACAGGCTCTGCCGTGCAGGGGAAAAACAGCAGCGTCCGCTCCTGCGCCTGCCCGTGTTCCAATATCTGCATGGCTCACCCCTCCGATTTCACGCACTCTGCGTAGGTCAGCGGGAACGAGGTTTTCAGCACGGTGCTTTTCCGCACCGTCCAGCCGTTTTCCCGCAGGAACGAAAGGTAATCTGCACTCGTCCATTTGCTGTGCAGCGGAAAGCCCGCCAGCTTCATGAAAAATGCTTTGACCTTTCCGAAGAAAGCGTTATCCGCATGGGTGAAGGTCGGCGCAACCAACATGCCGTCATCCTTCAGCACCCGGCGAATCTCCGACAATGCCCTCTCCGGCTCCGGCACGATATGCAGCGCATTGGCCACGATGACTACGTCAAAGCTTTCGTCGGCATAAGGCAGGTGGAACATATCCTGCACCGAAAAATAGAGCTTCGTAGATTTTACGCCCTGTTTTGCCTGCTCAATCATCTCTTGGGATGCGTCGGTAGCTTCAATATGGTCAGCAGAGCGGACGATATTTTTGGCGATCAGCCCCGTGCCGGTCGCCAGTTCCAGCACGGTTTTGTGCTGCACCACGGGGCGCAGCAGCTCGTACAGCCGCTCGTAAGCCGCTGCGTCCTTGCGCATGAAGCGGTCGTACCGCCCGGCGTTTTTATCCCAGAAATTTTGACTGTTTCTCATGATTTCGCCCTCACAACGAGATGTTAAACTCCTCTAACTCACACAGATGACACAAGCGAGTTAGGGTAAGCTAACTGTATTCCTTTTGAAAAGCCGCATCACTGCGGCTTTTCCGCTTATGCAAATAGCTCCTGACAGGCGCCCCGCACCAGCGTTTCCAGCACCTGCGGATAGAGTACCCCAATCTGCTCCTGATGGGAGACGGTTAAAATCAAGCCGCGCACCGTGGCCGCTGCCAGTGCCATGCCGCCCTTCGGCTGCAAGCCGCCCCCTTCCAGCAGGGCACGGATGTGGGTCTCGTCATCGTGATAGTGAGCGGTCTTCACTTCCTCCGGCAGTCGGTGCAGGAGAAAATCCGCGTCATTTTCGATGAACACAAAGGCTTTCGTCTCGGCCAGCCACCGACAGGCCGCCAGGATCGCCGCTGCCGCGCGGTCGGTAGGCAATAAGGCTGTATTTTCCTGCAAAGACTTCTGCGCCGCTGCGAAGCACTCTGTATGGATATCCTCCAGCACGGCGAAAAACAGCAGCTCCTTGGAATCAAAGAATTTATAAAACGATCCCTTGGAAATACCGACGGAATTTGTCAGCTGCTCCACTGAGGTTTTCCGCATCCCGATGGTAATGCCGCAGCGCCGGGCTTCCCGGATCAGGTCTTTGCGGATCTGTTCATTCTGTTCATCTGTAAAAGCCACTGCGCACGCTCCTTGGATTTATGACCACATTGTTCATTTCAGTCAAATTGTAGCACGATCCGAAGATGTTGTCAACGGCGTCGTTTTGCTTTCCATCATGATCAAATCAGATCCAGCCTTTCCATCTCAAACGGCACAACCACGGATTTCAGCAATCTCGCCTTCGGCAATGCTGTGGTTGCGCTGGGCAATGGTCAGCAGTTCATCCGCAGATACGCCTTCATCCTTGTATCCGCTTTGGACGGCAAACTCGGAAATGACTTCTGCGCGGTTTTTGACGAATTGTTATAGATTGCGCCAATCTGCCGCACGTGCCGATACTCCGCAAGGCTGGCAAAGGAACCGGCTTCGACCATCATGCGGCAGAACAGCAGCCCGTCCAGGACATAGTGTTTCGCGTATTTCAGGAACTCCGTTTCCTGCTCCGGGTCGAACCTCGGCAGACAGTACAGCAGCATTTGCAGAACTTCCAGCTTGTAGTCCAGAAAGTGCGCCGGATCGTAACGGTCAATGCCATTGCGGGTGAGAAAGCGGTAAATCGCGCTGTTCAGACGCTTTTCAGCGTGGTGCAGGAAGAAGCAGAGGCACAGCAACTCAGAGAAAACGAGCGGCTGTGCTTTTCTGTTCTATCCAATTACGCCCGTGTCCTGCGGAGGTGGAAGGTGCAATATGCAGCAAAAGCACCGGATAAGCGGTTCGTGGAAGCCTGTCAAAAGCTGGACGAGGCGGAGTATTACTTGGATATTCTGTGCGCCGGGGATTCCCATGAACGTGCCGAGGTTGTCAGTTATCTGCTTGTAGATGGTCGGTTGGACAAGCTCAAGGAAACAATCAATGGGAGGAATGCAGCGTGAACAAGAAGTATGCCGGGTTGGATTTTCCAGCATGGTTCGATAGCAAGGATGTCAATGAGGCAGCTTTTTGCCGGGAGTTTCTATCGAAAAACAAGCTCATCTATGCGGACAACGCATTCTTCACACCGGATGGGCGGCTGACAGACCCGCTGCTGCTGAAAGAGAAAATCTATGCCGAGCTGGAGTGCTGTGCCGCAAAAAACATTCTGCGCACCATTTCCAATATCGTGGAGATCATGAAGCTGGTGGTTCATGCAGAGAGCTTTCCGCCGAATCCGGATGAAATTCATGTGCAGAACGGGACGCTCCGCATTGACGGCAGTTTCCTTGCGGGACGGTCTGAGATCGTGCGCAGCCGGTTTCCCATCGACTACAATCCATAAGCACGAAAGTCGGTTGTCTGGCTTCGGTTTCTTTCCGATCTGCTCTACCCGGAGGACATTCCCACCTTTCACAGATGCTTTCAAGATGAAATTTCCAAAAAGAAATGAGGTGACGCTTGTATGCGTCACCTCATAACGATTGATTTGGTTGATTTTTAGAGGGTTAGGTTTATCCAAATTAGTATAACACTTTTATTTTCTGTATTTTGAGGGAGTAAATCCATAATACCTTTTGAATATTTCAATCAATCTACTGGGGTTGGAGTATCCAACAATTCTTGAAATTTCCGCAATGGTGAGGTCGGTCTGAATAAGCATATGCTCGGCTACAGAGATCCTTTTCCTCTGAATGTATTCAGTAATGGACATATTATAAACTGACTTAAATAGCTTTTTCATTTTGCTTTCACTCATACATGCAATGGTGGAAAGCGTCTGCAACGTAATATTAAAACTGTAATGTTCGTCCATGTAATGCGTTAGTTCAGCTAATGCCTGCAAATCTGTTTTGTTAATGGGCTGGCCATTCTCTTCATTTAGTCTGTTTTCTTTCAAATATGAAGCAAGATAAGAGATGATTTCATATATTTTTGCTTCTACTGTAATTCTGGACGCTTTCATGGAAAACAGATACTCATATAGGCTTTGCATAGCATGATTAACATTTGGTAAATAGAATTTCCCTTTTTCTTTGAAAAAATCAGAAAAGTTCACTTCAAGATCACCGGAAATTTCCTGGAGATACTGATCAATAAATTCCTGGTCAACCTGCACGGTAATACATCTTAATGGAATCTGAGGATGATAAATAGCTTTATACTTTTCAGATGGTTCATAGCAGCGCAATGTATTCGGAGAAATATTTTGATACGGATAGAATTCATCTCCTGCGCCACTAATATAGAGAGCAAGTACATAACCAGACCCAATATGTTCTCCGACCATAGTTTCCTGGTTAAATCTTATATCTGTCGCTGTAATGATGAAATCGTGGTGAACCTCACTCGTCCATTGAAATCCGGTTCCATATTTTGGGTTGATCTTATAATATGTTCCGTACTCTATTGGATTCTTTATCGATTCAACAAAGAAATCATCTCGTTTAACTTCTATCATTGGCTCCTCCCAAAGATACCTCGTTTAGATTTATTAATACCTTGTTTAGACTTTATATCTGTTTTTCCCTTTACAGTTAGCTAAAACTAATTATAATGAAAGAGATGATGTATGTCAAACCGTTTTTAAGCAAAAAGAGGTGTATATTTGAAGCCAATGCGCAGTTTATATAAAAAACTATTTCATTATGTCCAAGATAAAAGAATTTGGGCATATTTCTCCATGGCGCTATCTGCCGCTGCCGTCTGCTCATATATGGGAGCATATTGGTTTCTGTGGCAGTCCATTGTGTCTATTCTGGTTATTCCCGTATATGAGAAGGCTATGTATGACGCGATTATTGTAGTCATACTTATGATTTTACGAGGCATTCTCAACATTGCATCGGCAACGTGTTCCCACTACTTAGGCTTCCGGCTTGAAACAAACTTAAGGAAAAATGGGCTTCATAAATTATTGGATGCCTCTTCTTCCTTTTTTGACCATAACAGCTCTGGAGAGATTCGAAAAATTATTGATGATAACGCAGCAGAAACACACAAAACAGTGGCCCATTTGATTCCGGACAACGTCACTGCTGTTATGACGCCGGTGTTAATGTTTGTGCTGATGTTTGCAATAGACTATCGCCTTGGTATTCTCCTGATCCTTACAACTGTGATTGGTGTTCTTCAGTATCGTAAAATGTCCGGTGGTACTGAATTTCTGTCTGGCTATTCAGCGGCGCTTCAAAAAATGAGTGCGGCAACAGTAGAATATGTCAGAGGAATGCAGATCATAAAAATCTTCGGTGTAACTGTACAGTATTACAAAACTCTGATTAACTCGATCAAAGAGTACAAACAGTACGTCTATCAGTATAGCCTCAGCTGTAAGAATCCCTACGTCGGATTCCAGGTTCTGTTCAACGTGTTTTATGCTTTTGCTGTACCAGCCGCAGTTGTATTCATCAGCTATGGAGAACCTGCTATGCTAATCCTGGCAAAGATTGTTTTCTTTGCTGTGTTCTCCGGAGCTGTATTTACTTCTTTCACATCGATCATGTTTACGGGGCAGGATAACTTTGGCGCACAAAATACGCTGAATCAGCTTGATGAGCTGACTACTTCTATGGATCAGGCAAAGCTTCCACATGGAAACGAAGAGACCTTCCAAGATTTCAATATTGAATTTCGTCATGTTGACTTTAAGTATGATGACAACTTCGTGCTGAAGGATTTCAGCCTGACACTTCATCAGAATAAAACTTATGCGCTCATCGGGTCTTCCGGGGGAGGAAAATCTACCATTGCAAAGCTGATTTCAGGTTTTTATCCTGTCGATGGCGGCGAAATTCTGATTGGTGGAAAGAACATTCAGAGTTATTCTGAAAAAGCTCTCATTCAGAACATCGCATTTGTTTTCCAGCGCAGTCAATTACTAAAGACCTCAATTTACGAAAATGTCCGAATCGGAAATCCTCAGGCAACACGGCGGCAGATTATGGATGCACTTGACGCAGCGAACTGCACATCCATCCTTGACAAATTTCCCCAGCGGGAGATGACCGTCATAGGGGCAAAGGGCGTATACCTTTCCGGTGGTGAGGTGCAAAGGATCGCCATTGCAAGGGCTATTCTAAAGAATGCGAATATCGTCATTATGGATGAGGCTTCTGCAGCTGCAGATCCGGAAAATGAATACGAGTTGCAGCAGGCTTTCCAAAAACTGATGAGTGGCAAAACAGTTATCATGATTGCACACAGGCTGTCCTCTATTCAGAATGTAGACCAGATCCTGTTTGTCCAGAATGGAAAAGTTGTGGAACAGGGAACCCACAATGAACTGATGGCCTGCAATGGACGTTATAAGGATTTTCAGGATGTATACTGCAAGGCAAATCAGTGGAGGTTGGCATGATGAAGACATATCTAAAAAGAGCCTTCCAGCTGAGTGATTCGGGTGTGAAGGGCCTTGCAAAATCAATCTGCTCATTCTTTCTCTATTATGTTTCTTTTGTACCGCCGATGATCTGTGTTTTTCTGTTTGCAGACAGGCTGTTGAATGGAAATACCGGGAAACCGGTGGTATATCTCCTGTTTATGCTGGCAGCGACCCTGGTGATGTACTTAGTTATTAACTATAACTATAAAACGACCTATGATGAAACCTACCAGGAATCTGCAAATTTAAGAATTGATCTGGCGGAACAGCTTTCCAAACTGCCCCTATCCTATTTTTCAAAGCACAATTTGTCTGACCTTGCTCAAACAATCATGGCAGATGTGGCTTCGATTGAGCATGCTTTTGCGAACGCAGTGGCTAATTCCATAGGGTTTGCAATTTACTTTTTGGTTATCAGCGTAGCCCTTCTGATCATGAATTGGAAATTAGGTCTCTGTGTATTGCTTCCCATTCTTACTTCTGCTTCGGTCCTTTTCCTGACAAAGAAACTGCAGGTCAGAGATGTAAATAAACATTATGATAAGTTGAGAGATATTTCCGAAAGCTTTCAGAATGCAATCGAACTGAATCAGGAAATTAAAAGCTATGGGTTGAAAGAAAAAGTAGAAGCTCAAATGGACCAGCAGTTGGATGAGTCAGAAAATCTTCAATGGAAAGCTCAGATCACCCAGACGATTCCTGTTACAATCGGCCAGACTTTATCTATTCTTCCTATTGGAATCACGGCGACTGTTGGCCTTTCAATGCTCGCCTCCGGTCAGGTAAGTATCCTGATTCTTCTGGGCTATATTATTATGGCGGCGAAACTCAGCGGGGCCATGGGTGGTGTTTTGCTCTATCTGACGGAAATCTTTTATTTGGACGCAAGAATTGCCCGGATTGGTGAAATCAAGAATCATGAACTTCAGGGCGGAGAAAAGGCAGTCCTTTCAGATTTCAATGTAGAAATAAAGGATGTTTGTTTTTCCTACCAGAAAGACACCCAGGTGATTCGCCATGCATCCTTTACGGCGGAGCAAGGACAGGTAACCGCATTGGTCGGTCCCAGCGGCTGCGGAAAAACAACAATGCTTAAGCTCATCAGCAGACTATATGATGCAGATTCCGGTACCGTTCAGATCGGAGGAACCGACATACGAGAAATTCACACTGATAGCTTGTTCAAGTATGTTTCCATTGTTTTTCAGGAAGTCATTCTATTTAATACTTCTATTATGGAAAATATTCGCCTTGGGCGGCTGGATGCTTCTGACGAAGAAGTAATACGAGCTGCAAAACTGGCTGGTTGCAATGAGTTTGTCAGCCGTCTGCCAGACACCTACCAGACAATAATCGGGGAAAATGGAGCCAAACTCTCCGGCGGAGAACGTCAGCGGCTGTCCATTGCCAGAGCAATCCTGAAGGATGCTCCAATTATCATTCTGGATGAGATTGCTGCATCGTTAGATGTGGAAACAGAAGTCCAGATACAGACTGGATTAAATCATTTGATTCAAGGCAAGACCGTGATTGTTATTTCACACAGACTGAAGTCTATTGAAAATGCAGATAAGATCGTCGTTATGAAAGCAGGTACGGTAGAAGCCTGTGGAAAACATGCTCATCTGCTGAAACAGTCGCCCACATATAGAAAGATGATTGAAAAGTCCAATCTGGCAGAGAAATTTAACTACTAAGCAGGTTGCCCTTCAGATGCAGACCGCACTGAAGGGTAACATAAAGGCATTTGGTTAACCATGTCTAACTGATTTCTGATGTGAGGAGGTGCATTATTTGAAGAAATATATTGGAAAAAGGATCATTAGCTTCCTCATTGTGCTGGTAGGCGTCAGCATTCTAAGTTTTTTGTTGATTGCTTGGTCCGGAAAAGATCCTGCAGAAATTATTGCACACCGAGGCGTATCCAATCCTACGCCGGAACAGATTGAGATGATTCGGGTGGAAATGGGATTGGATCAACCTCTCCCTGTGCGATATATTCAGTGGCTTTCCGGAATGTTTACAGGAGAACTTGGGACTTCTTTGACCACTCATCAACCGATTGTAAAGGATCTGCACAAGTATCTGGCTACGACCACATCTCTTGTAGGGATGGCCATTCTATGGATTATCGCGCTCACCGTTCCGATTAGTTTGCTCTGTGCCAGAAAGCGGAACCGCCTTTTCGATCAGGTTACCAGGGGCATTACTATCTGCGGTATTTGTGTGCCAACTTTCTGGCTGGGATTCCTTCTTCTACTGTTCTTTGCGATTCATCTGAAATGGTTCAGTGTCTTACCAAGTCCAGGTTGGAGGGGCTTTTTACTACCTTCATTTGCCCTGGCGGTTCCCAGTTCGTGTTCACTCATCCGAATTATGCGTTCCTCTCTTCTGGCTGAATTATCTTCTGATTATGTTCGGTTTGCAAAAGCCCGTGGACTATCTGCCAACAGAATTCTGGTATGCCACATTCTGCGAAATGCCTTACCGCCTGTTGTTACAATTTTCTTTCAGCAATTCGGCTTTCTAATTGCCGGAGGGGCGGTAATCGAAAGTGTTTTTTCAATCAAGGGAATCGGAACTTATCTGGTGGACAGTGTGATTGCAGCAGATACGATTGCAGTTTCTACCTGTATAGTCGTCATTGCAGCAATTTTTGTCGTCGCAAATTTCATGGCAGACATAATCAACCGTCTGCTTTGTCCATGGATGGTGAGGGAAGAAAATGATACATAAGCTACTCAAAAGGCCGCAGGCAATCATCGGTCTGTGCCTGATTGCTATTGTGATTGTAATTGCGGTTGCAGCACCTGTTTTTTCGCCTCACGACCCTGAATTGGTGAATTTATCGCAAAAGTATGCTCAGCCTGACGCAGAATACCCTCTTGGAACAGATCAATTGGGCAGGTGTACCTTATCAAGGCTGCTGTATGGAGCCAGATATTCCATCGGAATCAGTTTACCTGTGCTGCTGATTTTGTCTGTGATTGGTCTGATTGTCGGTACTTTTAGCGCCTGTGCTGGAAAAAAAGCAGACCATTTCATTACTATACTCTGTGATGTGTTTATTGCTTTTCCTTCTCTTATCATTGCTATTGCTGTCATAGGCGTTCTGGGGAACGGACTCCAAAACATTGCCGTTTCTGTTGTGATAGCGACCTGGGCTTGGTTTGTTCGTGTTGTCAGATCTTATTCCGTTCAAGAAATGGGTAAAGATTATATCCTGGCAGCCCGGATTTCTGGGTGCAATACAGGAAAGCTGGTCTTCAGACATCTGATTCCTAACATTCTGCCACAGTTTCTTGTGTATGTTTCCACTGGTGTCGCTTCTTCCATCATTATGGTTTCCAGCTTTGCTTTCCTCGGACTTGGCCTTCCCTCCGGCACACCGGAATGGGGTGCCATGTTAAATGATGCCAGGACAGCGCTTTACTCTCATCCGGAATTGCTAATCTATCCAGGCTTGTGCATCTTCGTAACGGCAGCAGGCTTCAATTTATTTGGAGAAGCACTCCGTGATATTCTGACGCCGGAGGAGGACAGCCTATGATGCCATCACTTATGATTGATCATTTAAGCATTAATCTTCGGTCAGGCACGGATAACTTGGTTTCTGAAATATCCTTTGCAATCAAAGAAGGAGAGTCTTTGATCTTGTTAGGCCAGTCAGGCAGCGGCAAAACAATGACCTGTAGTGCGGTGCTAAACTTATTGGACCCTAAAAAATTTAAGGTGTCGGGTTCCGTTTTCTTCGGCGAGACTGATCTTTTGAATTCGTCAGAAAAGCAGAGACGAGGAATATACGGAAACCAGATTGTCTATATCCCGCAAAATCCAATGACTGCATTGGACCCTTCTATGCGTATTGGCAGACAGATGGATGAAACGCTACGGCTTCATTCCGACAAATCCCGCCAGCAGCGTTACAACTATATTCTGCGGCTTCTGCATGATGTAGGCTTAGATGATCCTGACAGGGTATACAGAGCATACCCCCATATGCTTTCCGGAGGAATGCTTCAGCGTGTCATTATCGCAATGGCTATGATGCTTGATGCAAAATTCGTGCTTGCCGATGAGCCGACAACTGCTTTGGATGTGATTCACAGAAATGGAATCATAGATTTATTTTCGCAGATGAAAGCAAATGGAGTTGGGATTTTTATGGTAACTCATGATTTCGCAACAGCTCTTCAATTAGGTGGAAACGTGTTGGTGATGAAAGAAGGAAAAATTATAGAATCCGGTGAAGTTCAATCTGTCTTCGATCATACCACAGAACCTTATACAAGGTCGCTGATTGAAGCTTACTCCCTTTCCTGTGCTTTCACGAAAGGGGCGGAATCATGATTAAAGTCAACAACCTATCAAAAGAATTTCACGAACAAGGCACAAGCAACGAGCTTCTGGCCGTTGATCATGTAGATTTTACTATTCAGAATGGTTCATTTTGCGCTTTGGTAGGAGAAAGCGGATCTGGTAAAAGCACTTTGGCTCAGCTCATGTGCGGTCTTCTGGTTCCATCTTCTGGAGAGGTACTGTTTGAAGGAAAAAACATTTCCCTCTGCCGGGGCAAGCAAAAGCAGGTACTGCGATCTAAAATACAGCTGATTCTTCAGGATGGCAAGGGAGCAATGGACCCTCGCTTTACGGTATATCAAATCATTGCAGAGCCAATTCGCAATTTCAGAAAACTCAGCAAAAAGGAAGAAGAACGGGAAATCAATGATCTTCTTACCATGATGGAGCTTCCCGAAGAGATCAAGCTGCGAAAAGCTCATGAGCTATCCGGTGGACAACAAAAACGTGTATGTATTGCAAGAGCGTTAGCGGCTCAACCGGATGTGTTGATTTTTGATGAAGCAGTCAGTGGGCTGGATGTCCTGGTTCGTAAACATATTCTTGATTTGCTGAAGCGACTCCATCAGGAGCGAAAAATGACTTGCTTTTTCATTACCCATGACCTGGACGTTGCGCTATATCTTGCAGACCGTGTGATGGTGATGCGCTGCGGTAAGATTATCGAAGACCGTACATTTCACGGTTCGACAGACTGCTTTACACATCCGTATACCAAGCTTCTGCTGCATTCTATTGCTCCATATTTGGGTTAAACCATTCAATAAATACGTATACCCTGCTGAAAAGCATGATATAGAAATAAATAAAGGAGATTTTGTACATGAAACTGAAAAAACTTTTAGCTTTCGGACTCGCACTTGTGATGTGCCTTGCTATGGCAGCTTGCGGCACGAACCCTGACGAGAAAGCAGAGCCGGCCTCAATCACTGTCACCGAGAATTGGGACTTTTCTGTAGGCTTCTATCCTGTCATCACGCCTATGGTATCCAGCACTTACGGTGCCGGATTCTGGAGTCGTAATTTTTACAACACTCTGGTAAGCTACGATGATAACGGGAAGATCCAGGGCGAGTTGGCTGAAACCTGGGAAATCAGTGATGACGGCAAGACTTACACCTTCCATCTGCGTGATGGTGTCAAATTTTCTGACGGTACTCCTCTGACTTCCGAGGCAGTAAAGATGACCCTTGAAGCAGTAGTAACCAATCTGGGTCCCCAGAATGGTGCCTTCGGTAAGCTCACTACTTTGTTTGACAAGCTGGAAACCCCGGATGAAAAAACCTTTGTAATGACTTTGAAGACCCCTTATTACGCTGCTCTTGACAATCTGACCATGGCGCTGCCTCTTGGTATTGTGAATCCCGCAGCCTTTGAAGGCGGCGTAGAAAAGGCTTACGAGAATTGCGTGAGTGCAACTATGGGTACTGGTCCCTATATGTTTGACCAGGTCGAGGGAGATACCTATACCTTTATCCGCAATCCCTACTACTGGGGCGAAGCTCCTGAAGTGGACGAGTTCAAGGTCAAAGTGATTCCTGATAATGCTGCAAAAATTCTTGCTCTGCGCAACGGCGAAATCGATGCAATTCTCGGCTCCAGCAGACTTAGCGCAGAAGGTTACACGGAAATTTCCCAGGATGTCGCTTTCGGTCATGCCATGGATGACAGCACCAACCAAACTCGTTATCTGGGTATGAACCTGAATAAGGCTCCCTTTAATGATCCTCTTGTAAGGGAAGCAGTATCCTACGCTGTTAATCAGCAGGAGTTGGAAACCTCTGTTTTCGATGGCCTGGAGACTGCTGCCGAAACCCTCTTTACGAATGAAAAGCCCAACTGCGGTGTGGAGGTTAAGACCTATCCTACCGACATGGAAAAGGCAAAGCAGCTCATGAAGGAAGCCGGCTATGAGGATACCAATGATGACGGTATCCTGGAGAAGGACGGAACTTCTCTCGCCATTCATTTCAACTATTCTCAGAGCCTTGCAAGTGTTGACAATGCAGTTCTTTCTATTGCAGCTTCTCTTAAAGAACTCGGCTTCGATGTTACTATTGATGCAGTAGACATGAACACCTGGTATGGAGCCTTGATGGCTGGCGAATATGATCTGACCTTCTACAATACTGCTGGCGGTTCCTTTGACCCTGCAACAGATATGAGCAATATGGCTCCTGGCGCTATGGGTGATCCGATCCTCTGCCAGTTCTCTGCTTTCTTTGAGAATCCTGAAATTTTCGCAGAATTGGACTCCACTTCTGATTCTCGGCGTGTGCAGGAAATCTATGGAATGATTCTGAATGGTATTGCAGATCAGAATCTTCTGGTGCCTGTAACCGGCACTCACGATCTGGCTCTGTGGAATACTGATAAGATAACTGGCTATGACTTCTACACAGATGCCAGCTACGTAGACATTGCATCTGTTCATGTGAAATAATGTCCAGCAGTGTGGCTGAGGCGGTTACAAAAGAAAGACTTCATTCTTCAGGAGAAGACTATCTAAAAGCCATATTTATTCTTGAAGCGCAACATGGTTCAGTTCGTTCAGTAGAGGTTGCTGAGTACATGAATGTATCTAAAGCGAGCGTTAATCATGCAGTTAGGCACACGCGAAATCAGGCACATTATTTTGAATAATCAGGTTGTCAACTCATCCAGGGCGCTCCATTCACTCAAACACACCGTGCCAAAATCACACAAAAATATTGCCATACATATGGTAGATCACATTAGAAGATTGGGCGTTTTCCCAGCTAACTACGCATTAGATTTAGGCGAATTTATTGACAGCAACGGTAATTCGTATATAGACATTGTAGAGTTAAATCCCATATCATGTTCTATGTGCTATGTAAATAATAGCATCTATGCTGATGTGGTTCCTGAGATTGGCGAATGTCAGCGCCAACTAATGATGGGTGCTGAGTTTTGCTACGATGCCATCGCAAATCCAAAGAATTACGATATGCTGAGAATATCTAATAAGAGTTATACTTATACTTCGGATAACCAATACGCTCTTTTATAGTTTGCATATCATAGAGGGTTTTAGAGCAATTCTGGAAGTGACGCTTGTTTCTTTCTCTGTGTTAAATCTCCGATAGAGTGAGTCCTTCTGGGAGGTCCATCATGAACCTCCCCTGGGTCCAGCAAATGGGCGCAGTCCTCCCTTGGCGGAGGACTGCGCTTTTTTGCGGCCTTACTGCATGGAATACAGGTTGGATGTGCTGCTCCCATTGTCACGGTAGCGTGGGATCTTTTGCAGGTATCCATGTTGCTCCAGATCCGTCAATGCCCGTTTGACCGTGGAGCGTGACAATCGCATGTCGGACGCAATCGTCTTGATTCCTGGCCAGCATTTTCCCTCGCTGTCTGCACGGTCACGCAGATACATATAAACTGCCCTCGCTCTGGAGGGCAGTTCGGTGTCGGCATAAATTGTTCCGAAGTAACTCATAGATCCTCCTCGCCATAGGTTTTCATTTGTTTTCCGCCCCTGCGCCGGGGCTTATCTACAGCAGGCTCATGGGCAATGCCGCCGCGTCCGGAAACGGCATAGGCTCCACGCATATCCGCATTCTCCGCCTTGCTTGATTGTGGAAGATTTCGCTCCAGATCCTCACGGTTTGCATAAGCTACCGCACGATCTACCCGCTCCGGAACAATATAAGGCTCCTCGAAGGAGATACCCCATTCCAGAAAAAGCCGCAGGCGGGTACGCATGGGATGCTGTCCCGTCTTTTGGACAATAAAATTCCCCTTGGGAATAGACTTCAGCTCATCTGGCGTCAGCAGTGGACGCTCCATCATTTGCAGACTCTGGCTGGGGTCGTTCTTCCCACGGCTCACCGATCCAGACAGAACGGTGCGGTTTCCGAGCGCCTTGGACAGCACCTCCGCCGTCTGGCTGTTGGGTGCGAAGCCGCCGAAGATGGTGTCCTGGCAGTTGTCCTGAATAATTTCGCTTCCTTCTCTTCCGTAGTTTTTTTCAAGCTGCGCTAAGGACTGAATGATCGGCACCAGCGTCAGGCGGCGGGAACGGCCTGCGGAGAACAGCGGAAGGACATCGAAGGGCGGCATGGTGCCGAACTCATCACAATACAGTACCGCACGGTTTTGCAGCTTCCCTCCGTTTTCATCCGCCACAGCAAACAGTTCACGGCTTAGATTTTGAATCATCAAGCCCGCCATGAAGTTTTTGGTGGTGTCCTCCTCCGGAAGAATGAGAAAGATGGCAGACTTTTCAGAAGCAAACTTCTCTGCATCGATGGCGCTGTCGAAGCAAAGCACCTGCTCCAGTTCCGAGTCCAGAAATGCATTGAGACGAGAAAGTACCGTGGACATGACAGAGGCCATGGCCTGTTCCGCACTGTTGAGTGCAGCACCTGCAAACCATCTGGCCTTGTGGTCAGTCGGTAGCTTACGCATCAGGAGCTGGAAGTGACTCTTGCCCTTTACCTTGCTGGGTTCCAGTAGATCCTGCACCAGCTTGAAGACAGAGACGATGTGCCGCCGCTCCTGTGGATGCTCCTTATCCGGCGGTAGAAACTCCGCCAGCATCAGGATGACTGAAGTGAGCAAGCCCTCCGCCGCATCATAGAAAAAGGCATTCTGTCCGCGATTGCTGTCATCACCATCGGGGTTGACAATGGTCTTGGCGAGAATCTTAGCGTACTTCTCCGCCTTAGCTCGAGCCGCCAAGTTTTTGGGATCTTTCCTTGCGATGTCCATGTAGCGGTTGACCAATGTCAGCAGGTTGTTGCCATCTGAGCGAGTGGGATTTCGCAGGTCAATGACGGACACATTATAGCCGTAGCAGCTTTTCGCAATCGTGCCATAATTTCGAGCCAGGTCACCCTTGCTGTCCAGCGCCAGCCAGCTCATGCCGGAGGCGCAGGCATATTCCAGATTGGGATACAGGAAGAAAGCGGTCTTGCCAATACCGCTGGCGCCGATCATGAGGCAGTGAATGTCATCGCTGTCTACCAGTGCGGTGAGCTCCTGCGGTTTCCCCTTACAGCCGAGAATCAATCCCTGCTCCGTGGGGAGGTTCTGTCCGCTGCGCCATTCTCTGACCTTGAATGGCACATGGGCATAGGTCTGCCTGATTTCCTTGTCGGTGGCCCATCGGGCTGTGCCGTGCTGCCCGTCGCCTACGGTGCGGGATTTGATATTGCCAAGAGTATAGTGATGAGACATCATGGACAGCCCTCCGATGACAAGGAACATCGCCGCTCCCGCTGCGATCAGGATCCAGACGCTTGTGTTCAACATTTCACCTCATTTCATTCATAGAAAAACCCTGCGCATTTCCCCCGCTCAGGGTCAGATCGTCATTCCAGTCTTTGTTTTCCGGGATAAGGCGCTCCACGGAATAACGTGCATCCAACTGCTCCCGCATCCGGCGGCTGGCCTGATGACCAGCTTCATCGTTATCGAGGCAGAGCAGAATGGTGCCGAGCTGCGGCGCTTGTTCCAACATCTGCAATACCGGCTGAATGGATGTGCCGCAACAGGCTACATAGCTGTGCCGCTGCCAGTTCTCCGGATAAAGGGTGATGAAGGACAGCATATCGATGGGTGCTTCAAACACATACAGACTTCTGTCTGTGCCGACATAATGGAAGCTGTATCGTGGATCACTGCCCTCCACATTCAAGCGAAAGGCTTTCCCGTAGCTGTTGGCGCTGCGCTTATGGGCGTGGTGGGGGACACCATCTGTATCCGTGCCAACAAACACGGCGTTGTGATACTCGGCATCTTCATACAGAAGTCCGGCCTTGGCAAAGTGCGCCACCACATCCCTTGCGATGCCGCGATGCTTGATGAGGTACAGCCATGTGATATGCTCTGTGTCCTCCGGTTCGGCTTTAGAGGTCACCGCAACGGTGATGACATTCGGCTTGTAGTAATAGCAGGGGAAGAACCGGCCATCGTAGATCTGCTCTAACTTCATGCCGTTGTCGTAGACCACGCCGTAGGGCGTGATCGTGCCGCCGCCGTTTTCAATGAGCTGCCGCGCGGTTTCCTTGCCGTCCAGCGCGTTCAGCTCATCCACACTTGCGCTGCCGCCGTGCAGGTTCATGTAGTGGTCACGGCCAACAGCGGCGAGGGCGGAAAAGTCGGTGATGACCGTGGCCTGTTGGCAGCAGAAGGTCAGGTTGATCAGATCCTTCAGCTCGAAAAGCTCCAGCTTGTGGGCCATCGCCTGAAACTGTGCGGCTTCGCCGGTGTCGAAGCTGTCCAGCCGCTTGGCGAGGTAGTTCAGCTCCTCCACATTGACCGTGAGCATTTCCACTCGCTTGAGAACGGTGTAGAAGCTGTCGATCTTCTCCACCTTGCAGTCCGCCTTGACTGCGTCACCGATTTCCAACGCCTCCAGCAGCTCCATGCAGTGTGCGTACTGGTCGCGGGGAATAGGAAACGGAATGGTCGCCACGCCGTATTCCGGGTGATGCGGATTGCCAAGCACCGCTTGTATCATCATGTTTCGTCAACTCCTTTTTCCAAATTCAAAACCGCATCTCCGTATTTGGCCATCAGTAGTGCGCCAGTGATCAGGTGGAACGCCTCATCTGTGACCAATTCCGGAGACGCAAGGTCTGCGAGAGTGATATTACAGCAGCCGACCGCAATGGCCTTCGCCGCCTGGTAGACGCTGTATAGCTCCGGCTCGATCCCTCCGAGCCGGACACTTTGGAAGTCAAAGCCGTCATTCCCGCATTTCCAGACCATCCTGCGCCAAAGGCTCTCGTATGCCGTGAGCAGGAAGAGGGCCGCTTTGTTCCGGTCGGACAAACGCCAGCAGCGCTCTCGCCAATGTGTCCATCTTCGCCGGTGGGCATCGGACAGGAAGAATTGGAAGAATTGAGGTTTCCTCTCTCTGAATTGCTGATGCATCCTTTTTCGAAACTGCGGCCCCATAGAGGGGGTGAAGCAGTCCCACATGAACGCATTCAGCTCCAGCACACCTGCCTCGATCCGCTCCTCCAGGCAGGTACATTCACATAGGCGGCACGGATGCTTGCGGACATAGTTCTGGCAGTATTCGCACGCCACATCTTCGGGCGTGTAACGAAATGGGCTGCGATATATTCCACCACCTCTGGGCTTTTGACCGGGCTGAGACATCATCAACTGCTCCAACGCCTGCAGCGGCGTGTCTCGCATGAAATAGTACGGCATAAGTGAACTCCTCTCTGAAATGAAAAAAGGGCCGGAATCTTATTGCTAAGACTCCGGCCCGTTCCGTTTGATATTACATTGTCTGTTGCTGCGCGACTTGTTCCAAGGCTTCTTCCTGCTGCCGGATTCGCTCGTCCAAATCCGGCACACACTCCTCAATCTGCTGCTGAACACTGCGGATCATTTTTTCCTGCTCTCCCGTGAGTTCAAAGAAATCTCCGTCTACAGAGTCCGCACAGCAGCGATAAATCTCGGTCATCTGCTCTGGGGTGAAAAGCCGTTCCTTTTGAATCAGCCCGGAGCGGATAGCAAAGTCCTGTTTGGCTCCTGCATAGTTCTCCATGAAATAGTGCCCATGACATACTCCTGTGTGCCCATAGGCCCAATCCCATGTGACGAAGTGGACTCCGTGTTTGCTCTGACCTCCAGCCAGCACAGTGCCGTTGAAATCCGCCAGCACCTTGTAGCCGTCCTCCAGACCGTCGGCTTTCAAAAAGGGCGCCATCTCCATCTGCCGCATATACTCCGCTGTGGTCCTGACAATCTCATACACCTTGTCCTTGGCAGCGATCCGTTCTGGCTCGTCAATATCCTCATTGCGGTAGGCAACACCACCGCTCTCAGTTACTTCACAAAGCGGCGAACCGTCAAGCAGGATACACAGCCTGTCAGTGTGAACTTCGTCCAACTGGAAACCCTCCTTGGCAAGGACGATTGCTGCTTCTCTGAGGTAACAGACCTTTTCTTCTGCGCTGATGCTCATATAGCTCCTCCCATGCATAAAAAATAAGGCCGGAGCGATCATGCTCCGACCTACAAATGCAGGCGCTGCGACCAGCGCCCTTTTTGAAATGAAAAAGGGCGCCGCTTTCTCAGTCCGTCAGGACCAACAAAACGACGCCCAATTCTTTGTGAGTTTTTTTGAGAAAAATACCGCTGCCAGTCGGAAAAATCGCCATTCAAAAAGGGCGCTGGCTGAATGCATCTGCCCGAAAAGGGAAAACGCCCGGTTCGAATCGGGGCAGACGCTCTGAAACAGCGATTTGCATCTATGGTTTGAAAGAAGAAATCCGGGCCCGAAAAAGCCCGGAAACGGTTGATGCGCCTGGCTTTTCGCCAGACGCATCTATACCGTTTAGTTAATATGGAGGTGACACCCAGATTTGAACTGGGGAATGAGGGTTTTGCAGACCCTTGCCTTACCACTTGGCTATGTCACCGTATAGAAAAAGGAGCAAAGTGCTTGCTCCTTTTTCATTTGTGGAGCGGGCGACGAGGCTCGAACTCGCTACCTCCACCTTGGCAAGGTGGCGCTCTACCAGATG
>ERZ859776.500-NODE-500-length-18882-cov-3.136347_pt1 | contig 18882 bp, 20 predicted proteins | sample MGYA00509987_ERZ859776 | MGnify/ENA primary metagenome ERZ859776 (study PRJEB30046, sample SAMN00715146) | human gut metagenome | study: EMG produced TPA metagenomics assembly of the A metagenome-wide association study of gut microbiota in type 2... | reverse complement strand
AAATGATAATAGGCCACACATTTCAACCTGTATGTCAACAAAAAAATTCAAATTTCCCACAAAAAAAGAGGAGCACATTTTTTGTGTTCCCCTCGAAGCCGTCATTTCTTAACTTAATGACATTGGCTCAACGCTCCCTAATCACATAAGTCATACAAATCTATAATCAATTGTTCTGTCTTTTCCCAACCAAGACAAGGATCCGTGATTGACTTTCCATATACATCTCCATCGGTTGGCTGATTTCCATCCTCTAAATAACTCTCAATCATCAAGCCCTTCACTAGCTTTTTGATATCTTCTGACTTACTTCTAGAATGCATAACATCCTTGGCAATACGAATCTGTTCTAAATATTGTTTATTTGAATTCGAGTGATTACAATCCACAATACAAGCTGGATTCTTTAAATCGGACTTTTCATATAAATGAATCAATTCCATTAAATCTTCATAATGATAATTCGCATGTACATGATTAAACTTATCCACATAACCCCTTAAAATCGCATGAGCTAGTGGATTTCCATCCGTCTGTACCTCCCAGCCACGATAAACAAATCTTTGATCAGCTTGAGCCGCTACAATCGAATTCATCATAACGGTAAGATCTCCACCTGTAGGATTCTTCATACCCGCAGGAATTCCCACACCACTCGCCACAATACGATGTTGTTGATTTTCAACACTTCTTGCACCGATGGCTACATATCCTAATAAATCGGATAGATAGGCATGGTTTTCTGGATACAACATCTCTTCTGCACAAGTAAATCCAGTTTGTGTAACTACATCTGTATGTAATTTACGAATCGCAATGATTCCCTTCAACATATCCTCTTCGGCATGTGGATCTGGCTGATGCAACATCCCCTTATATCCAACACCCTTTGTACGTGGTTTATTTGTATAGACACGTGGAATCATAAAAATCTTATCTTTTACTTTTTCTTGTAATATAGCCAAACGATTCATATAATCTAAAACCGCATCTTCACGATCCGCACTACAAGGACCAATAATTAAAATTAAACGATCATCTTTTCCAGTAAAAATATCTTCAATTTCTTGATCCCTTTGTTTTTTTATTTTCTGAACCTTATAAGGTAAAGGAAACTCCTTCTTTAATTCTTCTGGAGTAGGTAACTCCTGTATCTTCTTCATATCCATGTTCAACATCCCTCTTTAATCTCCCTTTGACAATATCATATTCTAAATATTTTTTCAAAAAAAGAAAGATGAAGTCAAGCTCCATCTTATTTTAGTGATTCAACAAATTCTTTGATATGTTTAGCATCCAAACCATAATAATCTAATAGTTCTTTCGGTTTTCCACTTCTACCAAACGTATCCTGCATACCCAACATATATTGTCTACAAGCGATTCCTTCTGGTGCAAGTACTTCACTAACTGCACTTCCTAAACCACCATACACATTGTGTTCTTCAACTGTCACAATAATATCATGTGTTTTTGCTGTTTCAATAATCAATTCCTTATCGATTGGTTTAATAGTTGGAATATCAATGATTGTTGGCTTATTTTCTAATAGATCATATGCTTTTAAACTTTCCTGTACCATTAATCCAGAAGCAATGATAGCTACCTTGCTTCCTTTTCTTAATACATTTCCTTTGCCAAATTCAAACTTGTAGTTTTCATCATATACATCTTCCACTCCAAGTCTTCCTAGTCTTACATAACAAGGTCCCTCAATAGAATATACAGCCTTAATGATTTCTTCTGTTTGTTTGGCATCACAAGGCTGGAATACCTTCATATTTGGAATACTTCTCATTAACGCAATATCTTCAATACATTGGTGGCTTGCGCCATCTTCTCCGACACTAATACCTGCATGTGTTGCACATACTTTTACATTCAAGTTAGGGTAACAAATACTGTTACGAATCTGTTCAAATGCTCTTCCTGCCGCAAACATCGCAAAACTTGAGGCATAAACCACTTTATTTGATGCAGCCATACCTGCAGCTACTGCCATCATATTTCCTTCGGCAATCCCCATATTAAAATGATGTTCGGGTCTTGCATTCTTAGCTTCGATTGTCTTTGTAGATTTTGTAAGATCAGCATCCAATACAAATAGATTATCATGTTCTACAATCAGTTTTGCCAAAGTCTTTCCATATGCTTCTCTTGTTGCCGTTGCCATTATTCAAGACCTCCTAACTCTTTCATTGCCTGCTCATACTGTTCTAGGTTTGGAGTTGCACCATGCCATGCATAGTTATTTTCCATAAAGGATACACCCTTACCTTTGATTGTATGGGCAATAATGATTGTTGGTTTTCCCTTTTCTAGCTTTGCCTGATTGAACGCATTTCTTAGTTCATCAAAATCATGTCCATTTACATCTAATACTTCCCATCCAAAAGCTTCAAATTTACTCATAAATGGTTCTGGACCAATTACTTTTTTGATATTTCCATCAATCTGAAGATGATTATAATCAAGAATAGCACATAAGTTGTCTAGCTTATAATGACTTGCAGCCATAGCTGCTTCCCATACTTCACCTTCTTCACATTCACCATCACCAAGTAAAGCATAAATACGATGATTATTTCCATCTACTTTATTTGTGATTGCCATACCTACAGCACAAGAAATACCTTGTCCTAAAGATCCTGTAGACATATCTACACCTGGTACATAGTTCATATTCGGATGTCCTTGTAGTTTTGAATCAATATGTCTAAATCCTTTTAAATCTTCCTGATCAATAAAGCCTTTTTCAGCTAATGTCGCATACAATAATGGACTTGCATGTCCCTTGCTCAATACAAAACGATCACGATCGATTGTATTTACATTACCTGAATGAATATCCATCTGTTCAAAGTATAGTTCTGTCAAGATATCAGCAGCACTTAAAGATCCACCTGGATGTCCTGACTTAGCACTATAGACTTCAGTAATAATATTTTTACGAATGTTATTTGCGTGAACTCTTAATTCTTCGTTTGTCATTTTTGTCCCTTCCTTTTTAAAAAGAGAATGATTGGTGAATCATTCTCTATCTTTGTCCATAATACGCATGTGCTCCATGCTTTCTCAAAAAATGTTTATCTAATAAATCTTGACTCATAAACGCATTTTCATGAGCTAATTGCGTTGATACATATGTCATCATGGCACATTCTTCCATGACTGTTGCATTGTACACAGCTTCACTTGCATCTTTTCCCCATGCGAATGGTCCATGACTATGTACAAGAACACCTGGAACATATATTGGATTGATTTGTCTATTCTTAAATGTTTCGACAATCACATTTCCAGTTTCTAATTCATAATCCCCTTCGATTTCTTGTTTTGTCATTTCTCGAGTACAAGGAATTTCTCCATAGAAGTAATCTGCTTGTGTTGTGCCCATAGGTTTAATGCCACGACCAGCCTGTGCCCATGCAGTTGCCCATTTTGAATGTGTATGCACAATTCCACCAATTCCATCAAAAGCATTGTATAAAGCTAGATGCGTAGGTGTATCAGAGCTTGGATTCAATTTTCCTTCAACTACATTTCCTTGTAAATCTACAACAACCATATCATCAGCCGTCAATTTATCATAAGGAACTCCTGAGGGTTTGATCACAAACAATCCTTTTTCACGATCGATTCCAGATACGTTTCCCCATGTATAAATAACTAGATTGTTCTTTACAAGTTGTAAATTTGCCTCTAAAACCTGCTGTTTTAAGTCTTCTAACATTTACTATTCACCTTGATTAGCAGCTTGAGCTTCTTCTTGTTCTTCACGTAAAATTTGTTTACGGTTCCACAAAGCCAATAATACAGTTAATGCGATAACTACAATAATGAAGATTGGGCCTAAGTTTGTGATTTGTACCAATAACCAAGGAATTGGGTTTGATCCATAATCAATACTTGAAATCAATGCAGCTCCATCTGGAATTGGGAAGTGAGCAGCTTGAGCAGCTGAAGTAAATAATGGCGCTAAGTTTGTACCAATATATAATCCAAGACCCATGACAACAATACCAATTAAGAATGTTCTGAAGAAATCACCTTTAGTGATTGCAACAATTAATGGGAATTGGAAACAAATACCACATAATCCAACTAATGGTAAGAATTCATTTCCAGGTAAGATAATAGCTAGTAATAATGTAATTGGAACCATGATAACTGACATAGCCAATACAACTGGGTGCCCAATACCAGCAGCACAGTCTAGACCAATATATACTTTTCCGTGTCCTGCAAATTTCTTTTGAATAATAGATTGAACCCCTTCACTAACTGGCACAACACCTTCCATTAAGATGGCAGCCATTTTTGGAGTAATAACCAATACAGCAGAAACTGTAACACCCATTGTCAAAATACTTCCTACTTTAGATTCTAAAGTTAAGTTTGGCATAAATGCATAACCTGCAACACCTAAAATTAAACCAACGATCAATCCTAAGATGGCTGGATCACCAATCAAACCAAGTTTTTTGTTGATTGCGTTTTCATCCAATTTAATTTTATTAATACCAGGAATCTTATCGATAATTCTATCCAATACATAAGCAATTGGAACAAATGAACCAGCTAATCCATGAGGGAATGTGATACCAGGTAAACCTAAGATTTCTTCTGTTCCTTTAGCAGTACGATCCGCAATAACCATAATCACAACCATGTTTACTGCAGCTAAAGATAATGCGATCAACATATTGTGAGTTAAAGCATAAACGATAGATCCTGAGAAAGCAAAGTGCCAGAAATCCCAGATATCAACATCAACTGTACGAGTTGTCTTTGTCAACAACATGATAACGTTAATAATAATTCCTAATGGAATCATCGCAACACCTACGGCTGTACCAAATGCGATGGCACTTGCAGATGGCCATCCAACATCAATAACTGTTAAGTTTAAACCAAACAATTTAACCATATTATCTACGGCTGGTTGTACAGCTCCTGTTAAAATAGAAACTGTCGCATTCAAACCGATAAATCCAATACCTACTAATAAACCACCTTTTAAAGAACGTGCAAATTTTACACCTAAGCACAACCCAATGATTGTCATAATAATTGGCATCATGACTGTTGGTCCTAAATTAATGATCAACATAATTGCGCTTTTAATACCATTAATTACCGCCATTATTTATTCTCCTCTAAAATTTTTCCTAATTCTTCTAAAATTTCTGTTTTTGAACCTGTCATCAATTGCTTCAAAGCTTCTTCATTTGAAAAACAACCCATTAAAGCACTTAATGTCGTTACTTGTTTTGATTTATCTTTTACAAGTAACATGAATACTAGATTTACATCTACATCATTGTTTGTACACATCTCCTGAAAGCGAATTGGTTTTTTTAATCGAACTACCGCAATTCCAGCTTTCTTGATATATTTACTATCAACATGTGGAATCGCAAGTCCTGCCACCTGTGTTTTGATTCCTGTAGGAAATTCCTCTTCCCGTTTCTTCAATGCATCCAAATATTCTTCATTTACATAGCCTAATTCTAGAAATTTTTTACTCATTTCTTCGAACAATTCATTTTGTGTAGAATAAGGCATATCTAAATAAATCAATTCTTCATTTAGCATTTTATAAACCTAATTTTTTGACAATATCATCTACAAGTGGCTCAATTCCAATTCCTGTAATAAAGTTCAATCCAAATACTACAGGCACTCCATAATCAGCTGTTACCTTTGAAGTTGTGATTACTAAGTCATAGTTCTTTGCGTTCATACCTAAATCGGCAACTGCGCATTGTCCATAAGATACTTGATTAGACAATCCTCTTTGTTCCATTGCTGTTTTTAATTTTTGTAAAGCTACTGTACTAGTACATACGCCTGCTCCACATGCTACTAAGATTTTTTTCATATAAATTCCTCCTCTGTAAATTGCTGTCTTATATATTCAATATTTTTCATTGAAATAATTTTTTTTGCCTTATATAGCGGATCAAATTTTTGATATACATGTAAGAAAAATTCATTTTCCTTATGAATATCTTTCTTTCTTACAGCTATCATCAATACGATTTGAACCATTCCATATTCCCATTGAATAGGTTTATTTAATATGCCTACACAAATCGCACTCTTATAGATTTTTCCATCCATACTATGAGGTACGCTGACTAAATTACCTATTTCTGTAGTTGCCATATTTTCTCTTTTTTTGTAAGATTCCTTGCACTCCTGATCAATATATCCCTTCTCCAACAATTGATCTGATATAAACTCAATAATATCTTCTCGATTGTCTAAATCAATATCCGGAAAAAACAATTCAGAAACAAATAAATTCTTGATTGGTTTAAACTGATCATTTCCATATTTTAAATATCGATTGATTCGTTCAATATCCTCTTCATTCAACAATGGTGTTACCACTATTGAATCTTTCTTTTCCTCTAAAGGAATTGTACTGATAATCAGATCATATTCATCTTCTGGATATGTTTTGATTTGATACATGGCACAAACATCCACAATTTCAATTTTATCTTTAAATTTTGCGTTGATCTTCAATTTCAAAAGTAGTGAAGTACCAATACCTGTTGAGCAAACAATCAAAGCTTTAACACTTGTTTCTTTTGAAGAATTCAACCTTTCCATGGCACCACAGAAATGAATTGCTAAAAAGCCAATTTCATCTTCATTTACTGAAACACCATATGCTTCTTCAATATCCTTTCCCAAGATATTTGCCAATTCAAAGGCAAATGGATAATTTGTTTTTATCTCTTGTAAAAGATCATTTTGAATTCGCATTTTTAATTTCAAGCGATTTAATGCACTATCCAAGTGAGCGACAAGTCCAAATCTTAATGTCGAATCCTTCGAGAAATCAAATCCATATACTTGTTTGATTTTCTCTAACGTATGATTCACCAGCATAGCCGTATCTTTATCCATTTCAATTTGCATATTCTTATTTAAAATTCGTTTTTGAGCGATTAAATGCTGATATACATTTTGAATTTCAAATACAGGCATTTCGCAATTCAGTTCCTGACTGATTCTAAGGCACAAGTAACTTGCACACGCATATTCTTTAGATACAAAATCATCTTTCTCCAATTTCATTACAGATTGAATAATTTTGTTTTTACGAATACGACTAACCGCAATTTCAATGTGAATTAATAAATTCGTAAAGCCTAGATCCGTAACCAAAATTCCATATTGTTCAATGGCTTCAAGAATCATCGAACGTAATTGATGTTCATCTTTTTCTGTAAAACCAATTAAATCCTTCACTGAATAATTTTCATGTTCAGAATTCAAACTAGCAACAATTAATTTACGAACCTTATTCTCTTCTCCTTTTAAGATTAAGCCTTTATTCTCTCTTTTCACCAATTCCAAATCATATTTCTCAAAAACACTTTTCAAACGTTTTAAATCATACTTTAAAGAAGTCATGCTGATATATAATTCATCACATAGTTTCTGTAAAGTAACAGGTTCATCGTTGAAACTTAAAGAAATAAATTTGTGGATCAACCACTCTTGGCGAGATTGCTGAGTTGTCGGGATGACTTGATCTTTATCCTTTGTCGAAAACAATAAATTAATCAATTTTGACTTTTCATCTTTTTCAAGCCTATACCCTTTACTTGGCACAGACTCTATTGCGCAATTTTCATCTTTAAGAATTTCATTCATACTACCAACTTCTCGTTGGATCGTCTTTTTTGAAATTCCGAGTCGACTCGATAAATCGTCTCCATTGATAAAATCATCTTCATCAATTAGATAAGATAAAATCTTTAACTCTCGTTCTGTTAAGTTATTCACCATTCTCAGCTCCTCGACATCATCATTATAATTATAGTGTTAGCGTTTTCACAGTTCAATCTTGTCTCCATTATTAAGGACATAAGAAAAAGGACACTTATGAAAATGTCCCTAATCGATATTCTAAGATGTAATCATCCATGATAAATCCATTACCTATATCTGTCTGTACAGAATCGATCCATTGAAAACCAAACTTCTCATACACATCTAGACTGTGTTTATTGTGTTTGTTGCAAGTCAAATAAATAGATGGGTAACAATACTTTTCTGCCTGCTTCTTTACATACTCAAACATTTCAGATGCATAGTGCTTTCCTCTAGCCGAATCCTTTAAATACAGCTTAGACAAGAACAAACGATCCGGCTGATTCTGCAAACCAATATATCCAACTAGCTCATCACCTTCATATACCTTATGATAATGATACTGCTGATGTTTGACTTGGTCTTGCATGGCATCAAAACTTTGAAACTGTTCAACCATATAATCAATCTGTGCTTCTGAAATGATTCCAGGAAAAAATTCATGCCAAATCTTTTCGGCAAGAATAGCTACTTCTTTTAAATCGTCCTCATTCTTACATTCTACAATATTAATACTTTTCATAATGCACCTTCGAACTATCAAATTTATCTTTTACAACCTCTTCTTGATCTATATATCCAAATGAAATCATCCACATTGGAACAATTCCTTTTGGCAATTTAAAATATTGGTTTAAAGCCAAATAACGCTCTTCATTCGGATACACACCCAGCCAGCATGAACCAATACCCAAACTTTTCGCTTCAACCAACATATTCTCTGTAGCCGCTGCCAAGTCTTGTTGACAATAATCCAAACTATCATTCTTATTTTTATCCGCACAAACAACCATTCCCATAGCTGCATCTTTTAGAAAAGATGCGTAGGGTGTCATTTGACTTAAATCCTTTAATGTATCTTTATTTTCTACGACAATAAACTGCCAAGGCTGACTATTTCTAGCACTAGGAGCACTAAATGCTGCCTTTAAAATTAAATCGATCTCTTCTTTTTTTAAAGATTCTTGCTTATATTTTCTTATACTCGTACGATTAAAAATTGCATCCATACTCTTTACTCCTTTTTCTGTATTATATCACCATTTTGAAAATTCGCTTTCATTATATAATGACTATTCTTTTCTTTGTGTTACAATACAAGCAGGAGGATTTAACCATGTTAAAATTTGAACCATTCTATCAAGAATACGAAAGAACATTAGATGCCTTCTCATTGGCATTCTCAACCATTTATTTTGAACAAATGACAATTGCACCAAAGAAAGGAATTCCTTATTCAAATGAAATGTTGTCTAGACTATCTAAACAAGCATTCATCATTGAAAATGATCCAGAAACCATTCAAAAGATCAAGGAATATGCAAAAACATTGCCAGAAGGAAGTTTGGAAAAGAAAGAAGTCGACTATCGTCTTGAAGCCTTAGCACAATCTGAAAACATTCCGAGTGATGTATATGCGAACTATGTCAAAGTCAAAGCCGATAGTGAACTTGCTTGGCATGAAGCTAAAGAAGCAGATAATTATGAGCATTTCAAGCCTCATTTACAAGCAATCATGAAAGAGATTTTACACCTTTTAGAATATGACCCTAAGTTTAATGGAAACAATGCGTATGATGTATTGTTAGACCGTTATGAAAAAGGAATGACACAAGAAAAATATGATGCATTCTTTAATAATGTGAAAGAGAAATTAGTTCCACTAATTCATGAAATTCAAAACAAACCGCAAATCAATGATGACTTACTTCATGAAACTTATGCAGTGGATCGCCAAGAAAAATTTATGGATGTTATTTGTGACTTCATGAAAGTAGATTTTGGTAAAGTATATCTTTCAACGACAGAACACCCATTCACAGATTTCTTCTCAAGCAACGACACTCGTATCACAACACACTATTATCCAGATCAATTCTTAAGTGCTATCCTTTCAACTGTACACGAATATGGACACGCTCTTTATGGACTACAAATGGATCCTGCATTTGAAGGAACCATGCTAACACAAGCTGTTGGTTCGGCTGCGCACGAATCGCAATCTCGTTTCTTAGAAAACCACGTTGGTAGAAGTCATGCATTCTGGCAAGCAAACTATGATCAATTAGTAAATTTATTCCCAGAATTTAAAGATGTGTCTGTTGACGAGTTAGTCAGCATGATCAATAAAACTGAATGTGCTTTGATTCGTACAGAAGCGGATGAATTGACATACCCATTACACATTATGGTTCGTTATGAAATCGAAAAAGAAATTGCGAAAGGCAACATAGACTATGATAAGCTTCCAGAACTATGGGCCGATAAATACGAAGAATATTTAGGTGTTCGTCCTGCAAACTATAAAGAAGGTGTCTTACAAGATATGCACTGGTCTACGGGTTATTTAGGATACTTCCCAACATACGCATTGGGTAGTGCTTATGCTGCACAATTGTATGCAACAATGGAAAAACAATTTGATGTAGAAGAAGCCCTACTAACAAATCATTTTGAAAAGATTACAAACTGGTTAAAAGAAAATGTACACCATTATGCTGCAAGTAAATCGATGGCTGAAATCGTAGAAGAAGTAAGTGGTGAACCATTTAATCCTGATTACTACACAGATTATTTAATTAAGAAATACAAGAAATTATACAATCTAGACTAACATTAAGAAGTGAGTAACATCACTTCTTTTCTTATTGACAAGAATGGTTAGCATACGGGTAGAAAGGAGCTTTATTTATGTTTTTTCAAGAAGATTTTGAACAAACGCGTTCCCTAGAACAAGACTTGACATTTCTTTCTGCCAAGAGTGAATTTGATGAATCAAACATTCCTTTTAAAGAAAAGAACTTAGGCATTCAAAATCAAGATGGTATATACACGAATTTAGGACTACTTTTATCGGATCAATGTAAGCACACAATTAAAGTTGCAGTTTTTGATGGAGAAACACAGAATGTTTTTCAAGATCGAAATGAATTTACAGGTTCATTATTCAAACAAATGCACGAAGTATATTCTTATATTGATTTTAGAAATCAAAAACATTCCAACTTTTCGGGATTGAAAAGAATTGATAAAAGAGATTATCCAGAAGTAGCTATAAGAGAAGCTTTGTTGAACCTAATTATTCATCGTGAATATTCATATAGTGCAAGTTCCTTTATCCGTATGTATACAGACCGGATCGAATTTACTTAAATAGGAGGCTTATTAAAAGGAATTACTTTAGAAGACATTCAACTTGGTATTTCTGTTTGTCGAAATCCTAAACTCGCAAATATCTTTTATCGGTTAAAACTCATTGAAGCTTATGGTACTGGAATTCAAAAGATTCTTGATTCGTATTCAGAGTCTAAAATCAAGCCTCAATTTGTGACAACAGAAAATGCCTTTAAAATCATTCTTCCTAATCTAAATTATCAAAAGAAGAGTATTAAAATTATGGAAGATACAATAATTTATGATTGTCCTGAAAACAAAATATTAGAGTTTGCGAAAACACACACCCAATTCACTCGCAAAGATGTTCAAGATACATTTAACCTTTCTCAAACGACTTGTGGGCGCATTTTAAATAGAATGAAAGAAGAAGGTCAAATCAGTCAACATGATAAAGGAAAAAATACATTCTATATTGTAAAAGAAAAGAAGTGAGTCAAAATCACTTCTTTATTCATTCCCATCTGTTTCACTCTTTTGTTTTAAATGACCATGGTACTTATCTTTAATATATAGTCCCAACAAGATTCCAACTACATATAGAGAAATATCCCCTAAATCAAATACACCTCTATGAAAGATCAACTGCATAAATTCACATAAAAAACCAATAAATACAGAAACAACGAAGTTTTCCTTGTTTGATGAAATAAATAGGCCATTCACCCATGGCATAAACATAAAATATCCTATATTAAATGCGAATACAATCCATTCTGTCCAAGAACCATAATAGATTTCTCTAAGACATGCGAAAGGATTCAATTGAATAATACTGACACCTTGATCATAACGTATCAATAGGGCAATAATTAAAAACAAATAATATACAAAGAAAAACATTGCTCGATGTTTTACATTCCAGTTTTTTGTAAAAAACATCAGCACATCATATATAACTACCAGTTCAATACACCATACAACAAATTGAATTGGATACCATCTCATGCCAAAAATTTCCATTAAAATAGCTGTGATATAGTAATGGATGAACAAGGATAAAACTAAGCTTAGAATCAAGTATCTCCAATTTTTCATAATTCTAAGCAAGGACACACGTGAATTTATTCATGTGAGGAATTGCTTTTACCTCCTTTAAATATGCATTTGCTGTGTCCTGAATCCTCAATTTTTTGTAACTAATGGAACCTTTGTTTACCTTAGTTCCATCCAATGTTCTTATATCAAAGTACCCCGTAGCTCGTCTCCCAAAAATAAAATACTCCCTGTTTTGGTATAAGACTTTATCAAACAAGCGGAATCCCTTTACTAGATATGGTGCCTGATTACGTTTACGAATACCACCTTTACTGAATTTAGTTTTATGAATCTGTCGATTATGATGACGAACCGCCTTCGTTAGATAATATATATCTAAAGGCTCAGCATATGGATGTTTGCTAATACAAACAGCGTCATTGATATGACCTTTTTCTAACCCAACTTTTTCGCGCCAGTATTTTGTGATATATCCATATGTTTCTGTAACGGGGATATCAATTTCTTTTCTTAAACGTTCCAGCAAAGTTTTACGCATGATTCCCATAAAAGCAGTATCACGATAAGACTTACCTCTTTTCTTTCCCTTTGGAAGTTTGAGTTTTCCTTCGTGAAGTGCACTATGACAATGTTCACAAAGTGTAATCAGATTGTTCGGAGCATTCCCACCAGTCTGTCGACTTTCGATATGATGCACATGTAGTTTTACATTGTTATCATGTGTGCCACAGCACTGACAAGTATATCCATCCCGATGAAGCACATATTGTCTTGTGTTGTAGAAATCATATTGTTCTCCAAGCTGATAATCAGTGCCAACAGGCAAAGGATTGCCGTCTTCTAACGCTTTTAAACGCTGAAGGTCGAATTCTGCGGTTTCTACATGAATCTCTGATATTGGCAGAATTTGGCATATCCTCTTAATGGCTGTAATATGTTCTTGAATCTTAATTTCTACGGATGGAGCCAGCCATCCTTTATGTTTAGAATGCACACGATTATTGAATCTCGGCTTTCTGTATCTCGTCTTTCGATTTCTTCTAGAATGACGTAAGATTCGTCTTGCAGACAGTAATTTTACAACATCATTACGAGGAGTAAACTCCTCTTGATAAACAACCTTTTTCTCTGTTGTGGCAGCTAAGCCGATATGCTTACTTCCTGCGTCTACACCAAGAGATGTAGATTGAGTTTCTTTTGTACTCTGATACAAAAGTTGAATCGTAAATGGACAGCGTTTCACTACTTTTGCAAGATGACCATTTAACAGCCTTCTTACTTTTCCATGCCTTGTAGTTGGCATAAGCGGCTGTCCATTGATATCTAATACATATACCATTAAGGCACTTCCTTTCTTTTTTAATATGTTTAGAGCGATAAGCCAGTACATATTGAACTGTAAATGACACCTTCGCCAATGTTAATGAAAGGTTTAATGGATAAAGGACTATTGTCCACCACACACTGTTCCTACCTCACAGAACTGTTTAATATGTTCCCTTAGAGCCGTAGACTAGGTGTTACATCCACGGGTAACTATGTATTCTCTCTTAACGTAGTGCTCAAAGCACTTAGGCTAGTCAACTTAGGCTTTTACAAGCCTGCCAATTTATTGGTGGGTAGTTGACTTTCAAGTCCCCTTATTTTCCTTTTATTATGGCACATCAAGCTTAAAATTTCATTAAAAATCTAAAATTGAAGAATCCCAACCCATATCACGATAGCCTTGTTTGCAACGTTCCATATACGAATCGCTTGGTTTACATATTGGAAAATGATCATACATTCGATAAATAAAGCCAGTGATTATTTCATTGTTTTCAAACAACACCTTTTCTTCAAAACAATCATACAAATATGGATAGTCTTCATATTCATCTAAACTCTTCTTATCATTTTCACTCACATCCCATACCGCTACACGAACAAAATCCCCTTTTTTCTTATCAACCGTTAAATACGCTCGTCCAGGATTTCCACGATAGGTTAGTGCATAGTCTTCAAGTCTTGCCAAAGATACAAACTTTGCATCTTTACAACGACTTTTCATTTCTTCCTTATTTAAATTACTTCCATACGCAATATAATACATATCTTTCTCCTAAAGAAAATAGGATGACGAATCATCCTATAATTTACTTTCAATATTTTGCATCAACATTTGTTCAGGCATATATCCTGAGAAGGCTGCAGCTTGTTGTCCTTTTTTGAATAGAATCATTGTTGGAACAGACATAATCCCAAATCTTTGAGCTAGATCTGGACTTTCATCCACATCCACCTTTACGATTTTTACTTTTCCATCTAATTTATTTGCGACTGATTCAAGCACCGGTGTCAACATTTTACAAGGTCCACACCAAGTTGCGAAGAAGTCAACTAAAACTGCATCTTCATTCATTAATGCATTAAATTCTTCTGTATTTACAATTTTCATACAAGGTTCCTCCTTATCTGATTCCATTCTATAACAAGCCTTTGCGTAAGTCCATTTCTTTGCCCGCCAACAAGGCATCGATTGCTTTTCCAATCCCATTATTCATATTTGTGTCCGTAATGACAGTAGCTGCATACTTAGCTTCATCCATCGCATTGCCCATCGCAACACCAATACCTACTTGTTGAAGCATCTTCAAATCGTTTTGTGCATCCCCAAAAGCCATGACCTCATTCATACTGATTCCAAGCTTATCACAGATTTTCCACAATGCACTAGCCTTGGTAACATGTTTTGGCATAATTTCCAGCCAATCTGGACCAATCAACAATACATCATAATCACTTAAAGCCGCTTTAATTCCTTCAAAATTCTTTTCAAAGAATCTTGGAGAATGTACCATAATCACTTTATTGATATCTTGCGTTAAACGAATTTCTTCAAAAGGCAAATCAATAAAATTACGATTTTCTTTGCCATCCTTCAAGCCATAATCATCTGGCTCTCCTAAAATGGCATTTTTGACTTTCTTCTTTACACGATTCAATGAAGATATGTAACTATAAAAATCATATCCACATTGAAAAATTCCCTCTACACCAAATTGCTTACAAACTTTCTGAATCTTAACCCCATCTTCCGGTGTTAAAACATCATCCAAATCATATTCTTTATTTTCAAAATCATATACAACTTGTCCATTTACCAACGCCAAAAAATGATTTCCATTTTCTAATCTCAATGGTTCATATACAAATTTACATCCATTTTTATCTCGACCCGACGCAATCACAATGTGCATCCCTTGTGCCATAGCCCTTTGAATCGAATCGACCGTTCTTGGATCCATTTTCTTTGATTCATCTAAAAGTAAAGTACCATCTAAATCAAAAGCCAAACATTTTATAGTCATAATTATTTATCCAATTCTTCTTGATATGAGAACAGTTTTGTACAATATTCTCCATTAAAACATGCCAAACATAATCCTATTCCATGTGTAGCTTCTTTCATTTCTTCTTCCGTCATGAAACGTAATGTATCCGCATGAATATATTCACGAATTTCTTCGACACTCATCTGAGCACCAATCAATTGATCCTTTGTAGAAGTATCTACACCATAGAAACATGGACTTGTGATAACTGGACTTGCGATACGAACATGAACTTGGGTTGCCCCTGCATCCTTCAACAATTGTACAATTCTTCTTGAAGTTGTACCACGCACGATAGAATCATCAATCATCACAATGGATTTTCCTTTTACCACACTCGATACAGGACTTAATTTTAATCGAACGCTACGATCACGCATTGCCTGTGTAGGTTGAATAAATGTACGTCCTACATAACGGTTTTTAATCAATCCAGTTTCAAATGGAATGCCCGCCTCTTCTGCATAACCAATAGCAGCCGATAAAGATGAGTCTGGAACACCAATAACGATATCCGCATGTAAATCTTTATCTTCTCTAGCCAAAATAGATCCTGTAGCCTTACGGAAAGCATGTACATTGATACCTTCCACTACACTATCTGGTCTTGCGAAATAAATGTACTCCATGGCGCACATATGGTTATCTGTATTTGTTGAATAAAATTCATGTTTCACGATACCCTTATGGAACTCTACAATTTCTCCTGGTTTTAAATCCACACTTTCATAAATTCCCATAACTTCAAAAGCACATGTTTCACTACTAATGACGTAGCCATCTTTACTTTTGGCATAACTTAAAGGTCTTAAACCGTGACGATCACGAACCGCATAAATAGTATCCTCATTCATAACTAAGAAAGAGAATGCACCTTCAATACGATTTGCAGTCTTCATAACACGTTCTTTTAAAGTACCCTTTTCTTTTTGAATTAAGTGAAGAATAATTTCACTATCACTTGTTCCTTGGAAAATAGCACCTTCATTTTCAAGTTCAATACGAAGCTCTTTTTCGTTAACAATCTGTCCATTATGAACGATAGCTAAACTTCCATTATGTCCCTTTGATACAATTGGCTGAATGTTTTCATTTTCCTGACCGCCCGCTGTACTATAACGAACATGCCCAACAGCTAATCGTCCGACCATAGAATCTAATTTTTCTTTTTGGAAAACATCTACAGTCAAACCTTTCCCTTTCTGTAAAGTGATATTTTCACCATCCGAAACGACAATACCACTCGCTTCCTGACCCCTATGTTGCAAGGAATGCAAACCATAATACGTAATACTTGCTGCATTATCTACGCGATATGCACCAAACACACCACACTCTTCATGAATTTCACCAAACATAACTGATCTCCTTTGCCACAACATTATATCATGCATATAAGAAAAAATGGACAACTTTTCGTCATCCATTCATTTCTTTTATGCGTTCTTTTCGATTTAGATATAAAACACCTATTTTATACACACTTGCCATTGTGGGAATCCCTAAAAACATACCTGGAATACCTGCTAAAGATCCAAAAATCACAACAGTCATCATGACATAGATTCCTGGTAATCCTACTGAATTTCCAACGACATGTGGATAAATCACATTACTTTCGATTTGTTGAAGAATACATAAATACAATAAGAACCAAAGAGACATAATTGGACTTACAGTAAATACCATAAACATACCAATCGCCCCACCAATATAAGCTCCAATCATCGGAATAATATTAATAACTCCAACTAATGTTCCAATCATAGCCGGATATGGCATACGTAGTATAATCATACCCAATGTACATAGTGTCCCTAGAATTGTTGCCTCAATACATTGTCCACCTATAAAAGAACTAAATGTTTGATTAATAATGTTCAAACACTTATCTATTCTACGTTTCACAATTTCGCTTAGATATAGATTTGTTAAACGGTGATACAACTGAACAAATCTTTCCTTCTCTAATAAAACATAGATTGCGAAAATAAACATCAACACAAAATTGAATACACTATTCACAATAATGGTTACAACATTAAATGTCGTACCCACAACATTGGTAACACCGGTTGAAAGAACATTAATACCGGATTGAATCAAATTTTTCCAGTTGATATCTAAGTTATTAATAGATTCCGCAAGCTGTGGATTGTTCTCAAATAAATTCACCAAAAATTTCTGTGTATTCTCAAAATATTTTGGCAATACAGCCACAATCACGCCAATTGCTTCACTCAACGATGGAACAACAAGTGTAATTAAGAAATATACAAAAAGAAAAATTAAAATCAAAGAAAGAAGTAAACTCGTTGCACGTTTCCCTTTCTTCATAAAATCCAAGCGTTTTTCAATCTTAACCATAACTAGATTGATCACAAATGCCATCATAGCTCCAAACACTAAAACTCTACATGCATTCCATAATATAGCTACCATAGAAATCAATGTATCCAATTTAATCAATCCAATAATAATTAGTGTAATACCAAAAATATATATCCATAAACTTTTTTTCTTCATAGGCACCTCACCCCCCTATTCTAACACAAAAGACACTCTTTATGAGTGTCTAATACATACGCGTATACTTTTTAAACAACTTGTCATTTCTTTCTTCCGTACCATCACAGTTTAAAGAAGAGAAAACAGGAACCTCTACATTGTGTTCGATCAAATATTCTGCACATGCCACATTAATGCATTGTGCAATGAAAGAATTGGCCATACTCGATGTTGGACAAAGCTTGGCATCCAATCCTTCAATAGATAAAGCACAATCTCCAACTTCTCCACAATTATCAATGACAATATCCGCAATTTGGTACAAATTTTTTCCACAAGAATGACGAGAAGCTTGAGCAGTAGTATGTTTCATACTTGTGATGGCAACTACATGTGCTCCACGACTTTTAGCTTCGAGTGCAAGTTCAATTGGATAGGCATTACGCCCAGAATTGGATGCGATCAAAACAACATCACCACTTGAAACACCATATAACTCCACTAGAATTTTGGCGTAACCACTAAGTCTTTCAATATGTGAACTCTTTGTCGGATGCTCCGTCATCGTAAGTTCACTTGTCAAAATGGGAACCACAAAAGCTAAGCCTCCCGCACGAGCATACATCTCTTCAGCCATCGTATGAGAGTGTCCACTTCCACTCACAAAAAACTTATGGCCATCCATAAATGCCTGGGCCATTAAATGACCGGTTTGTTCTAATTTTTCAGATTGTGTTTCCTGAATCTTTTTAACGATATCAAGACCCACTTCAAATACTTCTTTCATATTATTTTTTCTCCTTGATATGCATGTTTCTTTATATTCATTATACAACAAGAAGAAAAATAAAAAACAGCCATCAAGGCTGTATATTGTTGAAGTGGTGCCGACTATAGGAATTGAACCCACAACCTACTGATTACAAGTCAG
>ERZ859776.485-NODE-485-length-19253-cov-2.006459_pt1 | contig 19253 bp, 10 predicted proteins | sample MGYA00509987_ERZ859776 | MGnify/ENA primary metagenome ERZ859776 (study PRJEB30046, sample SAMN00715146) | human gut metagenome | study: EMG produced TPA metagenomics assembly of the A metagenome-wide association study of gut microbiota in type 2... | reverse complement strand
CAAATTTGCTTTTTAAAAGTATAGATATTATTGGATGTCAAATGATATTGAATGGTGAAACCAAGACTATTTCCGGAGTCTATGAGAATAACGAAAGCTTTGTAAGTGATTTATCTTCTAATGGACTTGAAACAGTGTTTGTACCGGTATATTATCAAACTGATATTAATGATTCGACTAGAATTGAAAGCTTTTATGTCAAAGGAAATAACGGCTCAATCGGCAATAAGGAAATCCAGGAATTAAATGCACTCCTGAATAATAAGCTTGAATTATATAAACAAAATGATTTAAATTCTTCAAAAAAACTATTGGTGCAGCTTTTTAATATCATAATATTCGTTATAGGACTGATTGTGGTTGTAAAACTTTTTTCTGTAATTATTAAAAATATAAAAAAAATAGTAAATTATATTATAGATGTCAAGGGTTTTGACAATGCAGTTCCGTCAGTAAATGTAAAATTATGCATACTCGGTACCATATTATGTATTGCTTTTATAATTCCTATAATAGTTTTGTGTACGTTTAAAATATACATACCCGAAGGTTTTATACCTGAACATGACCGTATATGCGATATTTCTTATTATTATGACTATATGTTGAATTTCGTTCAGGGAATAAGAACAGAGGATAGATGGAATTATTATCAGGAGTTAATACTGAGTTTTTATGTGATTTTATTTGTTTTGGGAATTAGTACAGTTATAATGTTTATAAAAACGTTTTTTATGTATATTAAATTTTTCCGTACATATGCGGAAGGCTTTAATGATTCGGTGCAAAAAACTTTAGTAAAGGATGAAAGGAATGAAAAATAAACCGGTTGTAGGAATTCTTTTGGATACAAGGGGCGATCCGCCATACATAAGCGTAGGGAAACTTTGGAAACAGTCTATTAACATACTACAGGAAAAATATTCAATAGAAGTTTTAGAAATTGATTCTTATAAAGTAGAAAACGATAGCAGATACAGAGAATTTGTTCAAAAAATTGATTTACTAATGGTCTTATCTCCCTATTATACTATAGACAGAACTGTGAAAAAGTTTCCGGTTGTTGCTTACGGTTTAGGATCAATGCAGAAAGGCGGTCATTGGCTTTATGACAACAAAGACAGTTTTAAAAGCTATGATTCGATTATATTAAATTCTACTGCTTGTCAGAGTATATTTGAAGAATTAGTTATGGATAATAGTTTGAAGTCATGTTTTATACCTTTTGGTGTGGATACGTCGATCTTTTATCCTAGACCAAATAAGTCGGAACTGCGAAAAAAGTATAATGTTCCGGAAAACGCTTTTATTATGCTGTACTGCGGTAGGATCAATTTACAGAAAAATCCCATGCTGCTTCTCAGTATACTTAGAGATATGGCAGATAAATATAAAAATTTATATTTAATGTTTATGGGTTCTTTTGATAATTTTTATATACCGGAATTTTATACTAAAAATGAATTTTATAAAATGGTTGAAGAGTTTAATCTGAATTCCAGAATTATAATGTTTGATACTCAGAATATTTCCCAAACTTATGCGGAAATGATTTGTTTGGCCGATATAGGTATTAATCTGACTACTTTAATAAGTGAAAATTTTGGTTATACTCCTGTTGAAATGCAAGCATGCGGTTTGCCTGTGATAGGTACTGATTGGGGCGGACTAAAGGATACTATTGTAGATAATGTAACCGGATTCAGTATTCAAACCGTTTTATCGAAAAACGGTGTGAGGATCAATTTAGAGCAAATTAAAAATAGGATAGAATTATTAATTAATAATCCTGAACTATTAAAACAAATGGGAGTTAATGCAAGGGAAAACGTTATAAATAATTATTCTTATACATTATTTGCTGACAGAATCCAAAATCTGATATCTGAAACATATAATGAATTTATATCCGGAAGCATGAATGAGTCGGAAATAAAACTGAATCCGATCATGAAAAAAATGTCTCATGATATAAAAAATAATTATGGAACTTCACGGTGTGTAAGCTGGGAGTATCTTCATCCCGAAATAGATTTTGACCATTATGATTTGATCGTTTCAAAATGTGCAACAGGAAAAGCAGATGATATCCAATGGAATAAGGAGGATATTGTTTCAAAAGGATTTGACTGGTCGGTAATAAATGGCAAATTTAAATCATACGATCCACGATGGAATCAGTCGTTTGAATTAGTTGATTGGAGTTTAAACGACACGGAATTGAAATTTCTTGAATCAGTTGACAAGGGTCATACTATTGATGAGCTGATAAGTACATATAATCGTGAAAATACTTTTGAACTGTTGAATACTCTGACTTGTAAAGGCTTGCTTATGCCGTTTAAAAAGGAAATGATGTATGTCACGGAATGAAACTGGTGCGTTTATAGTACCGCATTATAACGACGGAAACGAGATAGAACTTAAGTGGTTTGGAGAAGCTTTAAATAGTATAAAATTACAAACTGATAATGACTGGAAGATAATTGTAATTGACGACGCTTCAACATCTGAAAAAGCAATAAGCTTTCTGAAACAAATGAAAAAGGACTTTTCTGAAAAGATGGAGGTTATTTTTTTATCAGAAAATCTGGGCCCCGGCAATGCTCGTAATATCGGTATTAAGAGAGCTTTTGAATTGGGCTGCCCATTTGTTCTATTCCTTGATCAAGATGATATTTCCCATCCTGAAAGACTTGAGGTTACAAGAAAAATATTTAACCGTCAACAGGAAGCCGGAGTCGTTTACAGTACATTTCAGGTAATTGATGATAATAGTGATATTGTACCAAAAAATAAAATTATACCGTCCATTCAGGAAATACTTGACAGTCATGTGAAAAATCCTCCTCAGGGGAAAAATGTATGGATAAGAATTGCAACCGAAACCGGATATGTTAATCTAACGTCGTCTACAAGCGTGCGTACTGATGCGGCATTGAAGTGTCCGTTTCCTATTGAAAGAGTTTCTGAGGACTATTATACATGGCTGACTTATTCTGCGTCAGGTTATCAATTCGTTTACACTCCTTTGATTCCCAGCGGGTATAGAATACCGCAAATTGTCAACGGTTCCAGATCAAGAAGTTCCTCGGGAGGAACGCATACGTTTAATATGATCAAGAGTATTATTGATATGAGAAGTATTCAGGCTGCTGCTGATATAGCTTATAAAAACGGAAGTTTTACAGATAAACAAATAAAAGAGATAAAGGTGAGATTCTGTTTAAAAAAATCAGAATCAATGGCAATAGACGGCGAAAAGGAAATCTCAGAAGATTATATTTACAGAGCAAGGGATATTGACAATGAATTGACTGAAAAATTATTAAAGGAAAAGGAAAGTATGTTTTATGGCGGTATTATTGACTAATTCAGTGGCAACAAATGGAATTAATAAGACTGTTCAGATGCTAAATCAGAATGTCTCTTCATTGGACGCTATTGAATCCGGAATCAGATTGGTGGAATCAGATCCTGAAGCGGGGTGGGTTGGATATGGAGGCCATCCCAATCTGCTTGGGACAGTAGAATTGGATGCAGGTATCATGGACGGTTTAACTCTTAATGCAGGAGCAGTTGGAGCGTTGTCCGGATATTTGCACCCTATTTCTGTTGCCAGAAATGTAATGGAAAAATTGCCTCATGTTTTTCTTGCCGGAAACGGCGCTGCTAAATTTGCTGAAGATTGCAATGCAGAATCCGGAGATAATCTTACTGTGCGTACTTGTAAGGACTGGAATGACTGGCTGAATAATAACCGTAATTTAAGTGAATCAAATAATTGGCCGGACGTAAGCCTGATCAGATTGTCAATGTTGACTGCGAATAATAAAACAGCAAAAGGTACTACAATTTTTCTTGCGCAGGATAATGACGGAAATTTTAGTGCCGGTTCAAGTTCAAGCGGTTGGAGCTTCAAATATCCCGGCAGACTTGGAGATTCGCCTGTTATTGGTTCCGGTATATATGCTGACAATAGATACGGAGCAGCTGCTTGTACCGGAATGGGGGAATTGACTTTAAGGTCTAATACTGCAAGGTCTGTTATTCTTTATCTAAAAATGAATATGACGTTAAAAGAAGCTTGTTATGAGGCATTAAATGATTTGAGAGCTATAAAAACCGATTTCAGAGGCGGAGTTACGATTTATGCTTTAGACGCAAAGGGAAATCGTTTTGTATTGTCTGTAAGGGCTTTGGATAAAGGATTGCCTGAATGCGATACTTATTATTGGTACTGGGATAATCAGTATGATGAGCCTGTCAAAATGAATGCGGTTATGGAAAATTGGTAGAAAGGGAGGATTGCTTTGAAAGATTATTTGAGTATGCATTATTATTATAATGATGATGGTACGGCAGATGAGATTGTGGATTCTCTTGGGGATTGTCTTGTTCAAAGCGCATATGTAATATTGAAAAATAAATATAATATGCGAAATGATTATTATAAGGCATTTTTAAATGAAACTACTGTTAGATTAAGTTTATATAATGATAACAGCATCGCTTGTTTTGCAACGATTGAAAATAATTTTAATAAAATGTTGTTTTCAATGAAAGAATATGAAGAAAATGAAAATACCGTTAATAAAGTCAGTGAAATTTTAAATTCAGGTGAAATACCGGTTATTAAAACCATTGTCGAAAGACTGCCCTATTCATCATTTTATAATGAAGCTTATAAGCTGAATCAGATCAGAACGCATCATGTATTTTTAATTGTTGGCGAAGATACAGATAATTTTTTCTTTATAGATAATCCCAGCGTAATATCGTATGGCAGATTTGAAGCATTTTCCGGTAATAAAGAAGTGGGCGTTTTGCCTAAAAATATTTTGTATAATGCTACAAAGGATGTTAGTAGTATTTTTGTTTTTAATTTTAATATGGATACGATTGATAAATATATTAACAATCCGTTATTCGCTTTTGCAAATTCAAGAAATAATTATTTGAAGGAAAGTGAAACGGAAGATAATTTATTGCATTTTTTTGGAAAGCAGGCGTTGTTAAAGCTAAAAGAATTATTTGAAATGGAGTGTATTGATCTAGAGTCTGTAGCCCCTTCAAAAGACAGAAGTATGATTATATATTTAAATTGGAAAATCTGGAATATAAAAGGACGCAGAAAATTGTTACGGCATTATTTAAATGAAAATAAGAGTAATATTGGAGAAAAAGGTATAAAAATGATAAGTGTTCTGGACAATTCTATTACTCATTGGTTGTTATTGTACAGAGTTATATACAGAGATTATCTTAAGGGAAATTTAATTTTGGGAAATCAATATGTCAAATTGTTAAATGAAATTATTATATGTGAAGATGAAATATATGGGTTATTAGGTTCTTAAACCATTTAAGATATTAACATCAGTCCAATTAAAAAGCCAAGCGTTTAGCTTGGCTTAAATTCGTGTTGCTATATTGCTTTTTTCAATGCAGCGGTCATATTTTGAGGGGTATGTATATACAAAACGCTGTGTATTTCTGTTCTGTAATTTGCGAAGCAGGCTCTCTTATATAGGTAAATTTACGGCATTGTAATCATCAACAGATATACTAAATTTTTTTAGTGGCTTGAGAAATGAGACGAATTATGTTAAAATATAGTTTATATGATACTATTATGTTTTAATGGTAACTATTAATTTTATCTAAGGAGAGCGAACATATGAGTATAATAGGAAATTTATTATGGTTTATTTTGGGCGGAATTATAAGCGGGTTAAGTTGGATTTTGTCTGGGTGTCTATGGTGTATTACTATAATAGGTATTCCGATAGGTATACAGTGTTTTAAATTTGCTTCTATAGCATTTTTTCCGTTTGGAAAAGAAGTTGTCTATGGCGGAGGATCAGTGTCGTTGATTGCAAATATATTCTGGCTGATATTAAGTGGAATTCCAATGGCTATCGGATATTTACTTTTAGGTATTTTATTGTCTATAACGATTATTGGCATTCCATTTGGAAAACAGATGTTTAAATTAGCAAAACTTTCTTTAATGCCATTTGGGGCTACTATACAACATATTTAATATAGAGTAAAAATAATGGAGATTTATTATGCTCCATTATTTTTTTATTATAATTTTTCTTTATTTTACCAATATATATTAAGAATATATAGATGTATTATTGTAAATTAAATCTAAACAAGATGCTATTATGTGCAATGTGCCAAACGAAAACCTTTAATTATGAATCAAAGTACTTGAAAATTCGTGATTATGCACTAATTTGATTAAGGCGGAAGGTTTTTTCTTGACATTTTTAATATAACAGTTTATAATATAGATAAATTGATTTTTATTATTTGCTTTGTAGCAAAAATTAAACTTTAATTCCAGAAAGGAGAAAAAATGACTGACAAGGAATTGCGTAAGCTTAAACGTGCTGAATTGCTGGAAATTATGTTTTATCTCCAGGAGGAATTAAGCAATGTGAAGCAGGAAAATGAAAGCTTGAGGGTACGTGTTGATGAATTGACAAAGGCTGCTCTTAACTCAAAAACAGAATTATCTGAAGATTGTATGCAGGAAATAATTCACGCTGTGAAGAATGCTGCAGAAAGCTGCTTTGTAAACGGACAGCAGTACAATGCGTCCGGCAGCAGTGAATGTAAAAAGGTCGGAACGGAGCAGTGAGGCAGGCATGAACAGTGAGAAAATAAGGGATCTTCCTACGGCTGAACAGCTTGAATCTGAAATGAAGCGTATCAGATATAAAAGAGGATACTTAAAAACTTTGTATAATACAGTTGCTTCATTGCTTGTAGTAGCAGCGGTTGCAGTTTTGATATCAATGCTTTTTCTTCCGGTTCTTCGTGTTACAGGTGAAAGTATGTCTCCGACCTTGAATAATGACGAGCTTATAATATGCAATAAGCGAAGTAACTTTAAAAGCGGAGATATTGTGGCGTTTTATTTTAATAATAAAATTCTGCTTAAAAGAGTAATCGGAACTGCCGGTGACGTTATTGATATCAGCGAGGACGGTACGGTTTATGTCAACGGTGTGATCCTTGATGAACCGTATCTTAGTGAAAAAGCTTTTGGTGAGTGTGACATTGAATTGCCGTATCAGGTGCCTGATAACAGGGTTTTTGTTATGGGAGATCATCGTTCGGTTTCGATTGACAGTAGATCGTCTTCAGTTGGATGTATTGCAGATGAATATATTATTGGAAAGGTTATTTTGAGACTTTGGCCATGGGAATGTATCGGTATTGTTTAAAAGAATATCTATTTTTTGATGATATACAATGTATAGATAAAAAAGCATTTAAGGGGGGAGTAATTCGTGAAGGAATTTCAGTCGATAATTCTTAAGTTTGTGAAGAATCATGAAAGACATAAGAAATATCTGGCTTTTCTTATGGCTCTTTCAATTATGGTTTCTTTTGCAGTACCGTTCAGCTTAATAATGCCGGCAATCAGTATGACGGCGGAAGATACACAATATACAGATAACATGCCTGTGACGTATTCTGCCAGCGGAAAAGAAAGTCATACTACTCGTCAGCATCCGCATGGTCCGGCGAGACCAAATATTGATAATCCTTATTTCACGGGTGTGGCAAATGAGATTCCCGGTGCGGATGCGGATGGTAATCCGTCAAAGGATTTTACAAATAATATTACATCTACATCAGTTTGGGTGGTAGATAATGATAAATATCAAATTGAGCAATCGGGTAATTCGGCAACAATAAAGGTGCCTGAAGGTTCAGAAGATACTAGTGTAAACTTAAGATTTGAGATACAATACACGATCTCAAGTACGGAAGGCGGTATAAATACTGTTACAAAAGAACGTCCCTGTATCTACTATCAGCTGCCGGACGGCGTTACGGTTCCTAATGAATATTATGGAAATGATAAGATTGTTACTGATAATGGAGTTACAGCCGGATATTTTTCGATCAATGAACAAGGATTGATAGTTATTCAGTTTTTGGATTCTTATATTGATGATAAAATTGCTAACAGTCCAAACTTCACCGGTGACATATCTTTTGAAGGTACAGTATCTAGAGATAACGATGCAGACGGTGACCGTGTTATAACAATAGGCGATCTTACTATTGATGTTCAGTTTCCGGATAAAAATTATTCTATTATAAAGTCCGGTTCTGTTAAGTCAGTTGATGAAACCGGAAAACCATATATTGAATGGTCAGTTTCTCTATCTAGTTATTATAACCAATCATTGAACGGTTATAAACTTGTTGATGAAAAATTTAAGGATAGCGCTAATATTACAATTAACCCTTCAGGACTGGGCAGCTTTGATGAAACCGGAAACTTTGTATTCGAATCTGATCCGCCTCGTGACGAAAACGGAGACGCAACGGTTACATTTACTTATAAAGAATACATTGACGATATTAATGAAGATTATCAAAGCGGTAATCTTAAAAAAGAAAATGAAGCTAAGCTTCTGAGTCCTGATTCCGATACGGAAGTGGCTAAGGATAAAAAACCGGTTACTCTTTTAAAACCGAATATATATAAAAGTGGTAAACCGGACTATGATGTTACCGGAGCACATGATAAGACAGTTTATTGGAATATAGATGTATCGAGTCCGTACGGAACTTCGCTTGATGGTTATCAGGTTTCTGATGCTAAGTTTACCGATGCTCTTAATTTAAAAGTGACTTCCGGCGGAGAAGATGTAGCCTTTGAATTACAAGGAAACACAATTGTGTTCGGAGATTCGGCTCCTAGCTCGGTCGTTATTACATACGAACAGGACATTACAAATGTCAGCAGCGGCGGTAACAACTATATTAATGTTGATAATACTGCAACGCTTCTTTATCCTAACGGAAATGAAGCCAATAAGGGTTCTACAAGTGTGAATTACAATTCTACTAATCCTTATAAGCTTGATAAGAACGGTAGTCACAGTTATGATACAGGTTTAATTACTTGGACTGTGAATGCAACGCTTAATGACAGAAATAATAAAAAAATTACTCTAAACGGTTATGAACTGACAGACCCGTCTTTTGAGAACATTGATTTGAGTAATATTAATATTTCTTCAGCAAACTTTGGATATTCCGGACTGACGGCTGAGTATGACGCTCAAAATGATAAAATTGTTTTGACTGGTTGGAGCAGCAGTGCAAATGCTTATGTGGAATATGCTTCAATAACCAAAAACGGTGATACGCTTACAATTACTGAAGCTGCTCCTTTCTCGGAAGTTCAAGATGAAAGTAAAGTACTCGGAATACATGATATTACATTTACTTATACTACTGAGGTAAAAAATGCCGGTGATGACGGTACTGAAGTATTAACTAATGGCAGCGGTGAAAAAGTTATTAAAAACAGTGTCAGTGATAATCATGACAACAATGAAAACGGAGAAGTAACTATATCAACCAGAGAACAGCTTGTAAAAACACTTAAAAGCAATGCCAATGATATGGAATACGTCAGTGACATGACCGAGAATGAAGCAAAAATTTTGAAATGGGAATTGAATCTCATTCAGGATACGGGCTTTTCTTCCATTGATAACGATAAGGTTCTGGTAGATGTAATGAACGCTACAAACGGCGGTGATCATTACCTTAATATTGAAACGCAGAAAAACAATATTAAACTTTACGTTAAAAAAAGTGAGTCAGGTGAAGAAAAACTACTTACAGAAGGTTCTGATTATACTATTGAGTTTTATGATTCCTCCGGACAAAATGCCGATGCGGTCACTGAAGGTCATGCAAAGCAGTTTAGAATTGAATTCAACAGTAATATAGATGACGAAGGCTATAAGTACATGCGTGTTGAATATGAAACTACTGCTGATGTTTCCGGAGTAAATAAGCCTGCTGAGGGTGAGTCCACTGAAAGCAAGTTCTCTAACAATGCAAGCTTTGGTAACAGTTCATCGGGAGATACTAATTATACATTTGAACTTCGTGATGACAGCATGGTCGAAAATGTAAGCATTTCAGTTAAAAAGAACTGGGTTGGTGACAATAACGATTCCGAAAGACCTCAAAGTATAAAATATATGCTTCAGCGTAAGCTTGGAACGAACGGAGAATGGGAAACTATTTATAAGAATTCCGAAGGTAAATGGGTAGCCATTGATGATTCAGTTGATGAAAGCTCTTATATTCAGACGTTAACTCATGACGGCTACGGAAATTGGCACAATGCTTATACATGGAATGATTTACCTAAGGATACCGAGAACCATGATGAGCTTTACTATTATCGTGCGGTAGAAGTTGATGTTCCCGATGGATATAATGTATCATATTCTAATGAGAATGGTATTAATTCCGGTGAGTTTACAATTACGAATACTAAGAAAGCCTCCATTGAAAAAATTGCTTTAGATAAAAATGGAAATCCGTTGCAATCCAATGAGTTAGTATATAAGGATCTCCAAAAAACTACATACAACGGTACAGAATATTATGTATTTGGCTGGCAGATCAATTTGCCGAAGCAAGATGCCACAATAACGGATACTCTTTGTGAAGATTCTGTTTTGTTGGAGGGATATGATTTAGGTGAAACAAATACTTGGGGGCACTCAGTAAAATACCCCCGTATTTATACTGCCGACGGCTCTTCTTGGACTTTAGAAAAGAATAAACAGAGCGGTGAAACTTATACATATTCAGGTAATACGGTCGAATTCAAAGTTCTTGCTAATAACTCAAAAGTTGTTTACTATACCGGTATTCCGGTAAGTACATTTGATAGTTCATATAATGAGTCTAAGAGTTATCGTGTTGATAATACCGTTATCTATGACGGCGACAGCCAAACAGTTAGTGTTAATGTTGTTGAAAAAACAATTGGTGGTCCGGATATTTCTGATGCGGGTCTTTTAGGTAAGTCTGTAAATGACGAAGCCGGCACTAATAAAGATAACAACATATACGTAAACGGCGGTGTAGTAAAATATGTTGTCTATGTAAATCCGGAGGGCAAAAAACTTTCAAATACTGATGAATACGATTTGACAGACTCATTTATGTTTGATAGTTATGCCGGTCTTTCGGCAGAGGAGATCATGGAAAAACTCTCCGCAAGACTTGATAATATTACTGTAGAAGAAGTAAATGCCGATTGGGATGAGAATGGAAATGTAACAGGCGCAACTGTCATACGTCCTCTTAACCATAATGAATACAGATATACAGTAGATTATAACAATGCATCAACAGAATTAATTCCTCTAAACCTTATCTGCAATCGTTATGATCAAACTTTATATATTTATGATGCTGATAATGGTTATAAGACTATTAATGATGAAGTCTCTATAGAGCTATTAATCAGTGGTACAGCAAATAAAACGGGATACTATTTGATTGATGGAAATAAAGTAACCCTTGATTTTGATTCAAACGGTCATGCAACATATGTTTGGAAAGGAAAACTGGAATCAAATTATTCTAAACAACTTACAATAAAAGAACAGAAAATAAACGGTTCCGGTGAATGGGTTGATTTAGAATGGAATGATGATAAAACTTTCCAGGATGTTGTGCTTCAGAACGCAAGTTATGAGAAGATGACAAGTTTCTCTGCTGCAAAAATCAACCTTACTGTTCCTGATGAAACGGCTCTTAAAATTACTTATTCATATAAGCTTTCAAAAGATGGTATAGACCTTGGCACCAGAATTGATGGTGTTGCATGGGGCGGAAACGATGTATTTACTGCTTCAAATTCAATTTCATTGAATACTGGTAATGCTCAGGCAACTGATTCGACTGATGATCAGTCATTTATTGTAAACAGTACTGCTGCAACAGTTACAACAGGTAATTTACCGCAGATTGTTAAATATGATGTAAATGATTATAGTTTACAGTTGAATGCCGGCTTCTTGATTGCAAAATATGAAGGAGATAATAATTGGAATTATGCTATTAAAGATCAATGGCAGAAATATGACAGTGGAGAATGGATCGATATTGACGAAAAGGATGCGCAATCCACTGATAATATCATGCACTCTCTTACATTTGATGCATTGGCTGAAGGAAATCAAGTTCCTGATGTAGCTGTAACAATCAACATTAAGGGAGAACCTTATAAGGTGGATTTAAATGACGGTGATTTTTATAAGATTATAGAAATAGTTCCGCCTGATGGATATGAGGGTTCTAATCTTACTTTTACTGATGAATATCCTGATTTGAAATCATTATTGATCGCGTATGCCAAAAATCCGGACAGTTTTAAGGACAGTGATTATTATAATTTCTTAAAGAACTTCGTTTCCACTCACTATATTGAATATGGAACGAAAAAACTTTCACAATATCCGGATGGTGTTACATCGGGAAATCTGATTAAAGTAAGTACGGGTGGTTCTGTTAATATTTACGATAATCAATTAATTAATGTTAAATCCGAGAAAACGTGGGATAGAGAAGATCACTATAGGTCTAAGGTAAAAGTAGAACTTTTATGGTCTTACACAAAATCTCCTACGGGCATACCGATTGATGCAAAGCAAGCAAATGCTGAATCATTGGGACTTCTTGACAGCAGCTTTAGCTATGAAAAAGAAATATTATCCAATGAATCCGCTATATGGGAGGATTTGCCCAGTGGTATAAACGGCAGACCAATTTACTACTATGTGAAGGAAACCGGTTATACGCTTGATTATACTACAGGAAATGCAGGTTGGTATAATCTTCAGTCTGACGGTACTTATAAGAATGAATCCGGAGAGATCGGATCATATAAACCGATCTACATCGGAAATGCTTTGAATAAGGGCGATAAAGACAGTGATGACTCTACCGGAACAGTTTCTATTAACAATACAGAAGGTCTGACTGTTAAGAAACTATGGGTTTATTCAAACGGTACTCCAATGGAAGCGGAAAGTATTCCTTTAGACAAGATAACTTATAAGCTTTATGGAATAACCCAAAATTCACAGCAAGTTGAGTTATACACCGGTACTTTGACACCTGATGGAAATTGGAAAGAGGTTGTTCCATCTGAATATCTCAAGGATGAGTATGTTTCATATAGAGTGGAGGAATATCTTGAAGATCTGACAGCTGAAGAAAAATTACAACTGTATGGATATAAAATCAGTTGTACGGGTGTATCAAACGGAAACACTGGTGAGTTTACCATTACCAATAAAAACAATACGCCTTCAGAAATTGAAGTTAATGTTGAAAAGGAATGGGGAGACGGAAACGAACTGCATCAATTGGATAGTATTAAGATAAAGCTTTATAAATCGTCCAGAAGTTTGTCTGATAAGGAAATTGAAGCGTTATCAAAGGGAACATTGCCGTCTGATAATACAGTTTCTGCTGTGGAAAATGGCGAAGTGACACTGTATGCAGGAAATCAGTGGAAACATACATGGAGCGATTTAGCTTACAAAGATGAAAATGTCAGCAGGTATTTTTACTATCCTGTTGAAATTGATATGACGGTTTCGGATACTTCAAAACAATATACACCGTCATATGCTAGGGTCGACAAAGCTGCAACGCAAAGTGTTAAAATCCGTAATACAGTTCCCGGCGGTCTTACTGTAAATAAGAGTTGGGTCAATGACAAAGGTGAAGAAATTACCAATGGACTGCCTGAAGAAATCGTTGTAGAGTTATATAAACGTCTGCAAGGCAGTGCAAGTTCCGGTGGTGACGATACATCTTCAAAGAATTTACCATCAAGTTTGAAAGTCATATCAGTAGGCGATTCAATTACCGATGGATTTTGGACATCGTCAGATGACTATCCTCATAGATTAGAAAGCTTATTGAAGAATGATGGTGTAATTCAAGAGGTAGGTAATTACGGTATTAGCGGTCAGGTTGTTTCGGAGATTTCATCTCGTATAAGTAAACAAGGCTCAGGTAAATGGAGCCAAGGCGTTGACTATATTGATACCAATGTAATGTGTATAATTGCAGGTACTAACGATATAAATAAAGGCAACTGGGAACTTTATGGAGAAGATAATACAGAAAGAAAAGCAAAAATGAAAGCGGCTGTAAAGCAAATGATTCAGACTGCTTATCAAAATGCTAATACATCTGATTTTGTTGTACTCTTAGGTTGTGTTCCATATGAAGATTTTGTTAATTCTGACGGTTCGGTAGAAACAAATATCAACTATTGCAGTGCTCATACTGCATTGGCTAAATCAGTTGGCGTTAGTTGGGTAGATTCTTCTATGGGTGCAGAAAAAGCACAGGAATTTGAAAATGGAATCAACAAAATGATTGATTCTTATAATGACATGCTGAAAGAAGTCGTAAGTGAACTGCAACAAGACGAAGCTACAAAAACAATAAAATTTGTTGATGCTTATGCTAAAAAAATTAAGGATAATGAGTTATTATATGATGGAGTACATCCGGATTCTAATGGTTATGTTGAGATAGCAAACGCTTTTTATGATGCAATAAATGTTTATTATGGTGTTACAAGTTCTACAACGTCAACCAATGCTCCTGTAAACATCGACGATTGTCCGACTGATTTGACAGAATCAGAAAAGGTTGGAGAATATACAATTACTCCTGATGAAAATGGTAATTGGTCTCTGACTATCGGCGATCTGGAAAAATCAGACGGAAAAAATGATTACGTTTACTACATTAAGGAAAAGCCTGTCAACGGATGGGATACAAGCTATAAGGCGAATGGTCAGATAATCAGTGATGAGGATATGTCACCGATTACCTTGATCAATACAAAGGTTACAGAGTCCTTAGACATTACGGTTAAGAAAAAATGGAATGATGGAAACGGTAATGGTCGACCGGATAGTTTGACATTGCAGCTACAGCAAAAGCTTGGTGAGAATGGTGATTGGAATAATTATGATTATCCAACTCCGTCTCCTGATCCTGAATGGACATATTCTTACGTTGATCTACCTTCTGAAAATGATTCCGGAGAAAAATATTATTACAGAGTTGTGGAAGTCGTTCCTGATGGATATGTTCTGACTTCTGAAGTTAATAATGACGGAATTTCTATTGACAGTGAGGATAAGACCGTTGAATTAACTAATACCATTACTCTTAGTATGAAAATCAAAAAGGAATGGGCAGACGGTCAAAATCACGAAGCAGATTCAGTTACGGTTAATATTCATCGGTCAACAAATCCGAGTGATGCGCCAATAGTAACTACCATTTCTGCTGATACTCAAACTACCAGCACTACTAAAAATACAACTACGACAACTACTGTTAAAACTGTACCATCAACAACATCTACGTCAATGTCAACTACGACTTCTGTAATTACAACTACTATTACTACCACAACAACTAACGGCGGTGGAGGAGATGTCAAAACCGGAACTGTAAGTGCTGGAGAAACTCTTTACATTAAAGATGATATGTCAGATGTGTTAGTGGATAGTATTGTTTTAGAAATAATAAATATGAATCTTTACACTCAAAATTGGGTTAAAGTATCTAGTACTACAAATGAGTGGTTTGGTGATTTTTATATTAAAAATTATGGTTCTTTAGAAAGTACCAATCCTAATTCAAGTAACTTTGAAGTTGCTATGGAAAATTCTAAAATAATAATAAGTAATTTTAAAGGAAGTATTAATAGAATTACATTTGATAATGGCGGAGATGTGAAATTAAATTACACAATTAATTACGCTTCTTCCAACACATATTCACTTCGCAGATCTGCTTCTTTCTATAGCAGCAGAGCAAATGACGCTTTAGTCGGCGAAGCTGAATGGACTGGAAATACAACCTCAATTACGCTGAAATTCACTGATAATTGGGAAAAACTTATTACAAACCTCCCTGCCTATGATGAAGAGGGAAATCCTTACTACTATTGGGTAGAGGAAGATGAAAAGAGTGCGGCTGGCTTTGAAGTCTCCTATAAATATGATGACGGCGATAATGATACAGATTTCTGCATCAACGCAATAAATCCGGGAGATAATCCAACTGCAACAATCAGAAACAAAGTAGTTAATACTTCTGTTACCATGCCTTCTACCGGCGGAAAAGGAACAACATGGTATTATATCACGGGCACAGTAATTTTGCTGAGTTCGTCCGCTGCTTACTATCTTATCAAACGGCGATGGAAATTTGCCGAAAAATAAACAAACGCTAGTGGGATCTGCGGCATGAGTACATATCGTGCTCACCGCAGTACCACAAAAAAATAAAATTATATGATCGGAGATTTATTATGAAAAAATTCAAGAAACTCAATGCTGTTATCACAGCAACTTTAATGGCAGCCGCTCTTTCTGTTCCAATGGCTTCTTCACTTTCTGTATCAGCAGCTACCGGTGATAATTCAATCACAGTTAATGCTGGTAATGACAAGATGACACATAGTGATGTAGCAGCATATCAGGTATTTGCAGGTACATATAACGATACAGACTCAAACTTGACTATTACCGGTTGGGGTGATGGCATCAATGTAACTGCTTTCATTACAGCTATTAAAGCTGATGCAACAATCGGAAGTTCATTTGCTGGTGAGATAACAAATGATGCAGCAGGTGCACAGGCAGTAGCTGACATTGTTGGCAAATGGACTGACAATTCAGATGAAGCAAATGCATTTGCTAAATTGGCAGTTGCAAACGCTGCAACAAAGTCCGGTACATATAGTGAAGGTGTAATCAGCGGCATTGCTGACGGTTACTATGTAATGGCTGACGAGTCAGCAGCTACTGCTACAGATCCAACAGGCTCTGCTTTTACTCTTGGTCTTTTACAGGTAGTTGGCGGAGAGAATGTAGAAGTAACTACTAAAATTGATTATCCTACTGTTGTAAAGAAAGTTCAGGAAGATGATAAAACAGATGATGGCGGTTATGGTGCAGGCTTCAATGACGTAGCTGACTGGGACGCTAATACAGATGTTCCATTTAAAATCATTGCTACAATGCCTTCAAATATTGATGAGTATGATCACTATTACATGAACTTTACAGATACGCTGGATGATACATTTGGAAATCCTGAGAATATCGTAGTTACTGCCGGTACAAAAACTTTAGTTAAAGACACTGATTATACAATTACAGCTAATGGTAACGATATGAATATTGTTATCATGGATCTCAAGGGTGTTGATGGTCTCACAGTTAATGATAAAACAACTGTAACTGTTACATATACAGCTAAGTTAAATGTTAGTGGAGCTAACTTAGCAATAATAGGCCGTAACGGTCAGGAAAATAAGGTAAAGCTTGAATATTCAAACAATCCTAACAAAACAGGTGACGGTTCAAGTGCACCTGATGATACAGGTGAAACTCCTGAAGATAAGGTAATTGTTTTTACTTACGAACTTGATATTACTAAGATTGATGGAGCTACAAAAGCAACAATTGAAAATGCACAATTTAAACTTGGTAATGATAAAAATCAATGGGCAACAGTTAATGAAGCCGGTTACTTTACAGGCTGGGTTGATGACGAAGATAGTGCAACTGTACTGAAGTCTGATGCCAATGGCATTTTCAAGGTTATCGGTCTTGATGACGGCAACTACAAATTAAAGGAGCTTAATTGGTCAGAAGAATATAACATTCCTGAGACAGCATTTGAGGCAGTGATTGATGCTAATACATTGTTTACACAGGATGATTATGCTAATGCTTCGGCTGCTTTAATAGAATTAACAGGTAGCGTTAATGGTAAGGACGATACTGGCGCAAATGCAGATGATGGTATAGTAGCAGGAACCATCGAAAATAACAAGGGAACAACGTTACCATCAACTGGCGGTATTGGTACAACTCTCTTCTATGTAGGCGGTGGATGCGTAGTTGCTCTTGCAGGTGTAGCTCTCATTACAAAGAAGCGTATGAACAATCGTGAAGATTAATTTTAAGAAGTAAAATTTTGTTATAGCCTTAAATTCCTGCCGGTGAAGTTTTTTGCCGGCAGGCATTAGGGAGGGTTCCATGAGAAGAAAAAAGGCAAATGTGATTTCTACAATTGTATTAATAATAATCTTACTGGTGGGGCTCTCCGTAATGCTTTATCCGATAATCAGTAATTGGTGGAATTCCAAGGTTCAGACTCGTGCAATCGCAAATTATAATCGAGTCGTTGCTGAATTGGATGACAATGAAACCGAACGTATAATTGCCGAGGCACGTGATTATAATAACCAACTGGCACAGTTACAAGCTCCATTTTCACAGTACAATAAAATTTCCGGTTATGAAAATATTCTTGATATTTCGGATTCCGGAATTATGGGGTATATTTCAATTCCGGCTATTAAGGCAGAGTTCCCGATATATCATGGTACAGATGAAGAAGTCCTAAACATCGCTGCCGGACATTTACAGGGTTCTTCATTTCCTGTAGGAGGAAGCGATACTCATGCAGTTATTTCGGCACATAGAGGATTGCCTTCCGCTAAGCTTTTCAGTGATCTGGACAAAATGGTGGTTGGAGATACATTTACTGTTACTGTATTGGATGGAGTTCTGACTTATGAAGTGGAAGAAATTTTTATTGTTAAGCCTAATGAAATGGAAAAACTTGCTATTATTCCAGGGGGAGATTATATAACGCTTATGACATGTACTCCCTATGGTATTAATACTCACAGATTACTGCTTCGTTCTCACAGAATAGATACAGTTTATAGTCAGAATTTTAAACTTACTTCCGATGCAGTTCAGGTAGATCCTATGCTTGTTGTTCCGGTTATTGCTGCACCATTGATTATCATTTTATTGATTTTCTGGATTTTCGGCGGAAAATTAAAAAAGAAAAAATCTATTATAAATAGAAATACATTATATAGGCTTCCAAGTCAAAAGGAGGAGGGTGATTAATATATGCATATGAAAATTTGCAGGAATTTTGGAGCTGCGTTATGTTTTGTTGGGGTAATATTATGGTTGATGGCAGGATTAATGCTGAGTGTTTCAGCAGATTCAGCCGCTAACAGTTTGACACTTATTTGTAAAACTGAAAAGGTAACCCTCACTGGTATGCATTGGGACTTATATCGAGTCGGTTCACGTAAGGGAGGCAATTTTGTTCTTGAGGGGGATTTTGCTAAGTATCCTGTTTCATTAGAGGATATGTCCTCGTCAGCTGTTACTGAGGCGGCGAAAACTTTGGAAAATTATGCAGTCCTTGATAAAATATCGGCTTTGGATCAGGGTGAAACCGGAAAAGACGGTTTATTAAGATTTGATAATCTGAATTCGGGATTGTATATGGTGTGCGGTAAAAAT
>ERZ859776.479-NODE-479-length-19586-cov-2.936460_pt1 | contig 19586 bp, 17 predicted proteins | sample MGYA00509987_ERZ859776 | MGnify/ENA primary metagenome ERZ859776 (study PRJEB30046, sample SAMN00715146) | human gut metagenome | study: EMG produced TPA metagenomics assembly of the A metagenome-wide association study of gut microbiota in type 2... | reverse complement strand
ACAAGGATTTGAACCAACGACCTCCGGGTTATGAGCCCGACGAGCTACCAGACTGCTCTATCCCGCGATGTGAATTAATTAAGATGGCGCAGAAGCTGGGATTCGAACCCAGGCGCCGCTCGCACGACCTACCGGTTTTCAAGACCGGACCCTTCAGCCACTTGGGTACTTCTGCATATGTATAATTGGTGGACCCTGTAGGACTCGAACCTACGACCCGCCGGTTATGAGCCGGATGCTCTGACCAACTGAGCTAAGGGTCCAAGTTAAACTCGTTGGTGGCTGGAGTGAGACTCGAACTCACGACCTTCCGGGTATGAACCGGATGCTCTAGCCAACTAAGCTACCCAGCCGAATTAAATAAAATAATGGTCGGGATGACAGGATTTGAACCTGCGACCCCTTGATCCCAAATCAAGTGCACTACCAAGCTGTGCTACATCCCGATATTTTTAGAAAAAAATAAATGGCGCGCCCAGCAGGAATCGAACCCACAACCTTTTGATCCGTAGTCAAACGCTCTATCCAGTTGAGCTATGGGCGCATTTATTTCAACTGAGCTTTTGTGTCTCGCTCAGTGCCCATTAAATATACCATCACTTTAAAATGATTGCAAGCACTTTTTTAAAATTTTTTTAATTTTTTTTAAATTCGTGTTTTTCAACCTATATACGTAGTATAATTACCTATATATATAATTAGAAAAAAAGGAGATTTAAATCATGAATAACATTGAATCAGTAAAAGGACACTTAATTGTATCTTGTCAGGCGCTTCCAGATGAACCTTTACATTCATCTTTTATTATGGGACGTATGGCTAGAGCGGCTAAATGGGGTGGCGCTAAAGGTATTCGTGCTAATACTGTAGAGGATATTAATGAAATTCAAAAAGAAGTGGATTTACCAGTTATTGGAATTATTAAACGAGAATATGGAGACTGTCCAGTATTCATTACACCTACAATGAAAGAAATTGATGAATTGATCGAAGGGGCACATCCAGAAATCGTTGCCTTAGATGCAACTTGTCGTGTTCGTCCAGATGGAAGAACTTTAGATGAATTGTATGCTGATATTCGTGCTAAATATCCAGAACAAAAATTAATGGCAGATTGTTCTACATTAGAAGAATGTCTACATGCTGCCCAATTAGGTTTTGATTTTGTAGGAACAACATTAGTTGGATATACAGAAGAAAGTAAGGGCGATAAAGTTGAAACGAATGATTTTGAGTTAATGCGTAAATATTTAGAACAATCAAACGTACCAATGATTGCCGAAGGAAATATTGATACACCAGAAAAAGCACGCCGTGTATTAGAACTTGGCTGCTTCAGTGTAGTCGTTGGATCCATCATTACTCGTCCTCAATTAATCACAAAACGATTTGTAGATTGCATTGAGGGATAAATATGTTAAAGAAGGAACAATTAGAAAAATTATTAGAACGTTGTATGGCTTCTTCTTGTGATTTTGCCGAAATCTTTGAAGAAGAAGGTACAACGGAATCTTTATCCATGTTAAATGGAAAATTAGAAGATACAAACGTATTGATCCGTGCGGGCATTGGTATTCGTCTATATAAAGGTGTGCAATCTGTATATGGATACACAAATGAAACCAATGAAGAATCATTAAATGCCTTAGTGGATGATTTGCGTGGTGGCTTTGGCATTGAATCTAAATCTGTATCGATTTCTTTGGTTGAAGAAAAACATGAAAATCTTCATCCTATCAAAGAAAATCCTGTCAAAGCTTCTTTAGAATCGAAAGTTGCCTTGATGGTACGTGCAAATGATGCAGCTAAAACGTATTCGGATAAAATTCAAAAAGCATCTGTAGGATTGGCAAGTGTGTGCCAAAATGTACAAATTTCAAATAGTGAAGGAAGACTCGTACATGATACTCGAATTCGTTGTCGAATGTCTGTATCTTCTTTTGCACAAGATGGTCAAAACTTACAATCTGGCTATGAAGCACCAGGCGCAAGTAAGGGTCTTGAATTCTTTGAAGAAAGAACTCCAGAATCGATTGGAAAAGAAGCAAGTCGTATCGCCTTGGTATTATTAGAGGCAAAAGATTGTCCATCTGGAAAAATGCCAGTCATTATTGATAATGGATTTGGTGGCGTGATCTTCCATGAAGCTTGTGGTCATGCCCTAGAAGCAAGTTCAGTCAGTAAAAATCAGAGTGTATTCTGTAATAAATTAGGACAAAAAGTCGCAAGTGATAAAGTTACGGCGATTGATGATGGAACAATTCCAAACGCATGGGGCTCACAAAACGTTGACGATGAGGGTAATCTTCAACAAAAACGTATATTAATTGAGAACGGTATTTTAAAGAGTTATATGGTCGATCGCTTGAATGGTCGAAGAATGGGTCTTGAATCGACTTCAAGTTCGCGTCGTCAGTCTTATAAATTTGAAACAACTTCACGTATGACAAATACATATATTGCCGCTGGAAATGATGATTTTGATGAAATGTTTGAAGGCATCAAGCGAGGACTATACGCAAAGAAAATGGGTGGTGGAAGTGTAAATCCACAAACCGGAGAATTCAACTTTGCCGTATTAGAAGGGTATTTAATTGAAGATGGTAAGATTTCTTATCCAGTAAAAGGAGCCTCTTTAATTGGTAATGGTGCAGATATCCTATTTAATATTGATCGCGTTGGTAAAAATTTAGAGCGTGGACAAGGTATGTGTGGAGCTAGTTCGGGTTCAATTCCTACCGATGTAGGCCAGCCAGCCATTCGTGTTTCACAAATCACAGTAGGAGGTACGGCCAATGAATAAGCAGTTATGGATTGAAAAAGCACTTGGCCTAGGCATCCAGGAATTTGAAATCTATCAATCTACAACAGTAGAAAAAGAAATGACTTGGTTTCAAGGACAAATGGACACTTTAGTATCCAGTAAAGTAACGGGTACAAGTATTCGTGGAATTGTAGATGGAAAAATGGCCAATATGGCATTGGAAGAAATAGATGATTCTATGTGTGAAACTGTTTTAAAGTCATTGATTGAACAAGCACATATTATTTCAAATGAAGAAACCGATTCGTTAAGAAAACCAGAACCAATTGAGTACGCAAAAAAAGATGTGACTTGGAATATGGCTAGTACAGAATATGTGAAGGATATTCTTCAAAGCTTAGAAGCTAAGATTCTAGCCTATGATCCACGTGTCATTCAAGTTGGATATTTAGGCTATAGCCAAGGCAGCGGAAGTCGCAGTATTGTGAATAGCTTAGGTATGGATGTGCAAGATGTGGATGAAATGCAGTACATTGTTGCCAGTGTTGTTGTGAAAGAAAATGAAGAAATCAAAGATGCGAGTTTAGTTGAAGTTGTATATGACTTTGAAAAGTATGATTTGGATTCATTTGTATCTCGCGTTTGCGATAAAGCATTAAATAAATTAGGGGCCGCACCAATTCCTAGTTGCACGTGTCCAGTAATCTTTGAAAAGGATGCGATGACATCTTTATTTGCAGCATTTACAGGTTTATTTAATGGAGAATTAATGTATAAGGGAATATCACCTTTAAAAGATAAATTCAACAAACAAATTTTCTCTGAACAAATCACAATTATGGATGATCCAAAGAATACGGATTGTTTAAGTATTGCCAATTTTGATGATGAGGGTTGTCCAACTTCTTCAAAAACTTTGGTGGATCACGGAAAATATGTTATGATGCTTCATGACACAAGAAGTGCCAATCGAATGCATACAAAGAGTACAGGAAATGGCTTTAAATCAGGTTACGCATCTAGTGTAAGTGTACAACCGATGAATTGTTACATCGTACCGGGAAATGATAGTTTTGAGGATTTATGTACAAAAATTAAGGATGGCTTTGTCGTACAGAATTTAGCTGGACTTCATGCTGGACTTGATTTTGTTTCTACAAACTTCTCACTACAATGCTCAGGCTTCTGGGTAAAGGATGGTAAAAGAGATAAGAATGTTACCTTGGTTACCGTCGCAAATAATTTCTTAAATATGATGAAACACGTAATTAGTGTGGGTAACGATTTAGATTGGAGTTATCACCAGGTTGTAAGTCCAAGTATCGCATTTGAAGAGTGTACGATTTCAGGGGAATAAATATGGTAAATGAATTTAAAAATGAAAAACTACAAGAAACATTAATTGTATTTAATAAAGAAAAAACAGATTCAGCATTTAGAAACTTGTTGGATGCGTTTGTATCTACAAATTTTCTAATTCCAGCACAATGGGATAAAGAACCTACTCGCAATGAAAAGGGAGTCTTAGTCTTTGAACCCAATACACAATTTCAATTGTCTTTGATTCAAAATGATAAGGGAGATAGTTTCTTTCCAGTCTTCTCAAGTATGGATCAATTAAAAAAATGGGATCAAGATAGTGAAATCCATTCATTGGTTATGACTTACAATCAATATATGCCTTTTGTGAAAATGGCATTAAACCAGATTCATGGTATTGTGGTCGATCCATTTGGAGCGAATGTTTTACTAGACTGTAATTTATTAGTGGAATTAGATAAAAGTCGTGGATCTCAAGTGAGTGAAAATCCAATTCATAAAGGTGATAGTTTAAAGCTTCGTGATCCTATCGCAAGTGTAACCGAACTTCAAAGAGCAATCTGTGAATTTGGTGATTCTCACCCAGACATTCTTTCTATTTATTTAAAAGAAAGAATTGTCAAAAATCAGCCTAGCCACTGGTTCTTAGTTGTGGATATGATCAATGATGATAAACAAACACTACAAGATCTAGGAAACTTCTGTACGCCTGCAAGTTATGGTAAAGGTTTTGAATTCATGTTTGGAAGTATGGAAATCGCCAAAAGAATAATGGCGGATACAATTCCAACATATGTAAAAGTTACGCAGTAATTAAAGGTGCAATTCAGCACCTTTTTCTTAATCAAGTGAGCAACGTGATGTTCACACTATTAGAAATTAAAAGGATCATTCTATTACCAAAAAATGAATATTTACCAAAAATCGGGAATAGAATAATGACAGAACCCACTAATTGTGTTAAATCATGCTTGTGATAGTTATTACCGAAAATTTAATAATTTTTAAAAAGTGGGAATAGGAGAGAATGTTATGCAACTTATTGTTAGAAAAAAATATTTAGATGAGTTGATTGAATTATATGGTACACCCGATATAAAGGTTATTACTGGAATCCGGCGTAGTGGGAAATCAGTATTACTTCAGGAATTTATCACATATTTAAAATCATTAAATGAACAAATCAATATTGTGATGATTAATCTTCAAGAGTTGGAATTTGATCATTTGTTAGAATATCATGCCTTGCATAAATATATTATGAATCAATACAAAGAAGAAATGACAAATGTACTGCTAATTGATGAGGTACAGATGTGCCCTCAATTTGAACTTGCAATTAATAGCATTTATGCAAAAGGAATCTATGATATTTATATTACAGGTTCTAATGCGTTTTTACTCAGCTCAGATTTGGCAACACTGTTTACTGGAAGAACAATGGAAATAAAAGTATACCCATTTTCATTTAAGGAATATCTAACTTATTATAAAATCACAGATGGATATGATGATGCTTTTGATCAATACGTCAAAACTGGAGGAATGCCTGGTGCTTATGTTTATAAAACGGAAAATCGACAATATGACTATGTACGAGATGTTTATTCAACTATTATTATTCGAGATTTAGTTGAAAAGTATAAGATAAGAAATAAACTAGAATTTACGAATATATCCGAATTTATGATGGATAACATTGGAAACTTGCTTTCTCCAAATAATATCTGTGAGACTTTAAAGAATAATCAAAGTGAAATAACAAGAAAGACTGTTTCAAAATATATTGGTTACTTAGAAAATGCTTTTCTATTTTATGAGGCTAAACGTTATGATTTGAAAGGGAAAAAGTATCTAACCAATAATAGTAAGTATTATCTTTGTGACTCTTCTTTTCGTTATGCAGTAAATGGTACACGAAATATGGACTATGGAAGAGTATACGAAAACATTGTTTATTTAGAGCTACGTAGAAGAGGTTATGAAGTATATGTTGGCAAACTGTATAAAAAAGAAATCGACTTTGTTGCCAAGAAACGTGATACACAAATATATATTCAAGTAAGTGATAATATTTCGGATGAAAAAACATTTGAAAGAGAATACACACCATTACTTGCGATAAAAGATGCATACCCTAAGTTGATTATTGCAAGAACACGTCATGAAACATATGATTATCAAGGTATTCAAGTTATTGATCTTTGTAAATGGCTTAGAGTAGAATAACGATTCGTTTTCAAAAGCATAATGGGTGCTGTCCAGACAATGTCTAGATGACTTTATTGTATGAGTTAAATCTACAGTGTTACTTAACTGAAAATAATTAGGTGCCTAAAAATCAGTACAGAGCATTACCACTTTGGTAGTGCTTTTCTTTTACGTTTTTGGCTTTAGCCAGTTGAGTACGAAGTACGAAACAACAAAACCACCTGCTATGCGGGTGGTGTCAAAAAAATGTTATGCAAAATAATCACCATTCTTTCTATAATGAAGGTGTTCAAGCTATCAAAATAAGAAAGAATGGTGATTATAATGGCTAATAAAGCAAACTCTTTAGCACATACAAAATGGATGTGTAAGTACCACATCATTTTCACTCCCAAGTATAGACGAAAAGTGATATACAATCAATATCGAAAAGACTTGGGTGAAATATTGAGAGAATTATGTAGATATAAGCATGTGGAAATAATAGAAGGACATTTGATGAGGGACCATGTACATATGCTGGTTATGATACCTCCATCATTGTCTGTATCTTCATTCATGGGATATCTAAAAGGTAAATCAGCATTGATGATGTTTGATAGACATGCTAATCCGAAATATAAGTTCGGGAACAGACATTTTTGGAGCGAAGGATATTATGTAAGTACGGTAGGGTTGAATGATGCGACAGTAGCAAAATATATTCGTGAGCAGGAAATGCATGATATCGCAATGGATAAAATGAGTGTAAAGGAGTACGCAAATCCATTCTCAGAAGCAGAGCAACAGGCATATAAACAAGAAAAAGCAAAGAGAAAGAAATAGTAAATAAACAAAGCCCTTTGATGGCTGGCGAGAGTCAAAAGCGATAGCTTGAACGAAGTGAAAGCAGCGCCTTGAGACGCGAGCTGGTAGTAAAGGCTTATAACCGCAGAGAAAACCACGCTTTTTTAAGCATGGATTTTATTCTATAATTAGAGTATGAAATTACCTGAATATATATTAGAAATCATTCATAAAATAAATGACATTGGATATGAAGCCTATGTAGTAGGAGGCTGTGTACGAGATTATTTATTAAATCGTCCGATTCATGATTATGATATTTGTACAAGTGCTAAGCCAGAAGTGATATTGAATTTGTTTGATCGAAGTATTGGTACAGGACTCAAACATGGAACAGTAACGGTCTTGTCGAATTCCCCAGTTGAAATCACAACCTTTCGTTTAGAGAGTGAATATAAAGATCATCGTCATCCAGACAGTGTGAAATATGTTTCTACAATTGAAGAAGATTTATCAAGACGTGATTTTACTGTGAATGCGATGGCCTATCATCCAAGTCGTGGTTTGATTGATCCATACAATGGGCAAGTCGATTTAAAACGTAAAGTGATACGTTGTGTTGGAAGTCCAGATCGAAGATTTAATGAAGATGCCCTAAGAATGCTTCGTGCCTATCGTTTTTGCGCAAAACTAGGCTTTTCCATGGATGAAACAGTTAAAACATCCATCGATATAAATGCATCTTTGATTCAATATGTATCGATAGAAAGAATCGTACATGAATTAAAAGAAATCATGGAAACAAATCCACAAGTATTGGCGGATATGACACTTCTTTTAAAGCCTGTATTTAAGGAGTTGGATTTGGCTTTACATTGTAGTCAAAACTCAATCTATCACTATACCGATGTCTTGCATCATACACTAGATGCGATGAGCTATTTAAAACCCTATGATGAGACATTGGCCTTTGCGCTATTATTTCATGACTTGGGTAAAGTACAAGTGAAGACAACTGATTCTAAGGGGAAGGATCATTTTAAGCATCATGCCATGGTGGGAAGTGAATTATCGAAAGAGCTTTGTCGACGTTTTAAACTCACAAATGACCAAAGAAAGTGGATACCATTCTATGTCTTGCATCATGATGATAAATTTACTTGTGATTTAGATTGTATTTATAAATATCGCATTACATATAATTTGGATGAAGAACACTTATTGAAATTACTTCAAATTCGCTATTGTGATGCGATGGCCCATTCTGAATTGGGACAAAAATCAGCTGTAGATGTAGAATCATTCTATGACTATTACATCCAAAATAGAAATCGTTGTATGAGTATATCCCAACTTGCGTTGAATGGAAAAGATATTATAGAAGCTACAAATCTAAGGGGAAAACAGATTCAAGAAGCTTTGAAAATGTGTTTAAAATATAGTTTTTACAATCCTGAAAAGAATAATAAAAAGGATTTGCTGAATATACTAAAAAATGAGTTATGATTTTTCATAACTCATTTGTGCTAATGTCTTCTTAAAGTTTTTAATAAATAGTGTTACCGTTGTGCTTACCGCAATAAAGTCTGCGATTGGTTCGGCTAGGAATACCGCAAAGATATGATCGGATAGGATGCTTGGTAAGATAAAAATCAATGGAATTAATACAATGATCTTTCTAAAGATAGCTAAGAATACAGAAATCTTGGCATTGCCAAACGCAATGAATGTTTGTTGGCAAGAAATCTGAAGTCCCATTAATAATACGCATGCCATATAGATACGAATGGCCCATGTTGCCATAGACATTAATTCAGGATCATTTGTGAAGATTGAAATAAATACTTGAGGGAATAATTCCACTAGAATCCAGATGATACTTGCGTATGTGAAACAACATAGTGTTTGAAGTAAAAAGCCTTTTTTAACGCGCTGGCCATTTTTAGCACCAAAGTTGTAACTGATGATGGGTTGTCCACCTTGCGTTAATCCTTGTATTGGCATCATCGCAAACTGCATAACACTCGTTAGAATGGTCATACTTCCAATCGCAACGTCCCCACCAAATTTAGAGAGTTGCATATTGAAACATAAAGAAATCAAGCTTTCTGTTGACTGCATCACAAAAGGTGCGATGCCTAAAGCTAAACTAGGAAATAATAGGCTTGGTACGATTTTAAAATTTTCTTTTTTTAACTTAAGAACCGTCTGTTTACCACTCAAGAAATGAATGACCCAGATTGCACTGATAGCTTGCGAAATAATGGTAGCTAGTGCAGCTCCTTTTACGCCCATATTGAATCCAAAGATAAAGATAGGGTCTAAAATAATGTTTAAGATAGCTCCAATTAAAACGGTCATCATACTTGTTTTAGAGAATCCCTGACAAGAAATAAAGGCGTTCATTCCGAGTGTCATTTGGACAAAAATGGTTCCTAAGGCATAAATACCCATATATTGTTTGGCATATACAATTGTTTTTGAACTTGCCTGGAACAATTGTAGTAATGGAGTTTGGAAAGCTAATAAGCATACAGTTAGCGTTAAAGAAATCACAATCAATGCGATAAAACAGTTTCCCATGATTTTTTCAGCCGTTGGATTATCTTGTTTTCCCATATAAATACTGGCTCTTGGAGCACCGCCCATACCAACTAAACACGCAAAGGCCGATACAATCATAATAATAGGAAGACAAACACCGACTCCGGTTAGGGCAATAGCTCCTACATCTTGAATGTGACCAATATACATACGGTCAACTACGTTATAGAGTAAGTTAACAATTTGACTTAAGATGGCAGGGACCGCCAACATAAAGAGTAACTTACCAACTTTTTCATGTCCTAAATCCACTTCGGACGCTGTTGTAAATTTCATTTTAATTTGCTCCTTCTATTTTTTCGTTCATTTTATTCATTGTCTCAATCATGCATTGAATGTCTTTTGTAGGAATATCTTTGAATAATACTTGATTGATTTTTTCAATTTCAATATTGATCTTTTCTAATACAGGAATCGCATCTTCGGTTAATTCAATATGTGAAATTCTTTTATCGTTTGGAATTCCTTTAACTGTGATCAATCCCTTTTGTTCTAGGCTTGTTACACTTCGAGAAACCAAAGCTTTTGAAACGCCCAATACAACACGAAGCTGTGTACTTGTCGTAATGGAATTGTTGTTTTGTAGTAAAATTAATATCGAGATTTCATTGGGTGAAAACGTATATTCCGCAAATCGATCTTTGATTTGTTTGCCATAATATTCACGCAATCGATTGGATAAGCGCAAAAATTCTTCAATCGTCAACATATGCTCTCCTAATGTTCACTTGTGAACAGTTCAATTGTAAACAAGTAAACAAAATATGTCAATAAATTATTGAAAAACCGGGTGGTTAGAATTGACTACTTAAATAAGATGATTATAATTTTAACTAATTGGGGGAGGGACATGCATGACGTTAAAAGAGCTAAAAATAGGACAGAGTGCATTGATTAAGGCCGTTGGAGGAACGGGTGCATTAAGGCAACACTTTCTAGATATGGGAGTTATACCTGGAGCCGAGGTTACAGTTGTAAAGTTTGCGCCTATGGGCGATCCAATGGAACTACAGATTCATGGTTATGAATTATCGCTTCGTTTAGATGAAGCTGAAAAAATATTGGTTGAATTAATTGATGAGAGAACACGAAAGCATGAGAGTGCAGAAAATATAAATAACACCGTTCACCCTGGTTTAGGTGAAGATGGTAAATATCATGTAAAGGCAGATGAACATCCTTTGCCCGAAGGAACATGTTTGACATATGCCTTGGTAGGAAATCAAAACTGTGGAAAAACCACATTGTTTAACCAGCTTACTGGATCGAATCAACATGTTGGAAACTTTCCAGGTGTAACTGTCGATCGAAAGGATGGTCCAATTAAAGGGTATCCAAACACAATGGTGACAGATTTACCGGGTATTTATTCGATGTCACCTTATACGAGTGAAGAAATTGTATCGCGTAATTTTGTGTTAAATGATAAGCCTAAGGCTATCATTAATATTGTAGATGCCACAAATATTGAGCGAAATCTATATTTGACGATGCAACTTTTAGAAATGAATATTTCGATGGTTGTTGCACTTAATATGATGGATGAAGTTGCCAACAATCAAGGTTCGATTGATATCAATGGTATGGAGGCTATGCTTGGTGTACCAGTTATACCTATTTCTGCAGCTAAAAACCAAGGTGTAGATGAATTGATTGAACATGCCATTCATATTGCGAAATATCAAGAAAGACCAGGTCGTTTAGATTTTTGTGGGGAAGATGATTTCGGTGGAGCTGTTCACCGTTGTATTCACTCCATTTGTCATTTGATTGAAGATCATGCCAAAAAGGAAGATATTCCTTTGCGTTTTGCGGCCAGTAAGATTATTGAAGGCGATACATTGATTCTTGATCGTTTAGATTTAGATGATAACGAAAAAGAAATGATTGAGCACATTGTGCTTCAAATGGAAAAAGAGCGTGGACTCGATCATAGTGCGGCCATTGCCGATATGCGTTTTTCCTTTATTGAAAAGGTTTGTGAACAAACCGTTGTTAAGCCTAAGGAAAGTAAAGAGCGTGTTCGAAGTGAAAAAATTGACCGTATTTTAACCGGTAAATATACCGCAATTCCAATGTTTATTGGGATTATGTTACTTGTATTCTATCTAACATTTAATGTGGTTGGGGCATGGCTTCAAGGCTTATTAGAACTTGGTATTGATTGGATCACACAAGTAGTGGATGCATGGATGACAAGTGCTCACGTAAGCTATGCCGTACATAGTCTAGTGATTGATGGTATCTTTGCGGGTGTTGGTTCAGTCTTATCTTTCTTACCTATCATTGTGACCTTGTTCTTCTTTTTATCTATGATGGAAGATAGTGGATATATTGCGCGTGTAGCCTTCTTTATGGATAAACTATTAAGAAAGATTGGATTATCCGGAAGAAGTATTGTTCCTTTATTGATTGGCTTTGGATGTACGGTACCAGCCGTTATGTCGACACGTACTTTGCCAAGTGAAAGAGATCGTAAGATGACGATTTTATTGACGCCATTTATGTCTTGTACCGCAAAACTACCAATTTATGCATTCTTTGTGAATGCGTTCTTTCCAAAACAAGGTGGTTTAGTCATGACAGGACTTTACGTTTTGGGCATTGCCGTAGGTATATTGATTGCGTTCTTATTTAAAAACACTTTATTTAAAGGGGAAGCTGTTCCGTTTGTGATGGAACTTCCAAATTATCGTTTGCCTGGATTAAAAAATGTAAGTCAGTTGTTGTGGGAAAAGGCAAAGGATTTCCTACAAAAAGCTTTTACCGTTATTTTTGTGGCCACTGTACTTGTATGGTTCCTTCAAAGTTTTAACCTACAATTCGAAATGGTCAAAGACTCAAGTCAAAGTATTTTGGCAATGGTAGCCGGATGGATTGCTCCTGTATTTGCACCATTAGGACTTCAAGATTGGCGTATTGTGACATCTTTAATTAGTGGATTTATGGCTAAGGAAAGTGTTGTTTCTACACTACAAGTATTATTTGTAGGTGGTTTACATAGTGCATTAACTACACTATCAGCTGCTTCTTTACTTGTATTCTGCTTGATTTATTCACCATGTGTGGCGGCTATCGCATCTATTAAACGAGAACTAGGTGCAAGATGGGCAGTCGGTGTAGTGGCATGGCAATGTGTACTTGCATGGATTTTAGCTTTTGTGGTTCATGTGATTGGTTCTGTATTATAAGTAGCTTTGTGCTACTTTTTTTTTGAAAAATTTTGGTTTATAATTTTTCCATATCTAAGGGAGGATGTTTACTTATGTATAAGTTAATTGCGTGTGATTTAGATGAAACTTTGATCAAACCCGATCGAACAATTGATTCTAGAGATATTGAAGCCATTAAAAAATTGAAAGATTTAGGTGTTAAATTTGTACTGGCTACAGGAAGAGGTTATAACACAGTTCAGGGTACATTAAAGGAATTGGATCTTTTTGATGAAGCAAACCAATATGTGATTTCATATAATGGGGGTGCTATCACTGAAAATAAGGATAATCGACTTTTACATTTTGAAGGTATTTCTTTTGAGAAAGCTGAAGAATTATATAGACGCGGATTAAAGTATGATGTAGTCATTCATGTATATACTAAGGATGCGGTATATGCATATAACTTAACGGAAGATGAAAAAAGATATGTGCAGAATCGTCAGGAAATGATTGAGGTATTTGATCAGAATCTTGATTTTTTAAAGGGGCAAGAAATTGTAAAAGTATTATATACAAATACAGATTTTGAGTATCTTCAAAATATTGATCGTGATCTAAAGGATATTACATTTGATATGGATGTTTCATATTCAAGTAATCGTTACATTGAATTTAACCATAAGGGTGTAAATAAGGGGGCTGGACTAAAAAAACTAGCCGATCTGTTACATATTGACATTCAGGATACGATTGCGATTGGAGATAACTATAACGATTTATCCATGATCAAAGATGCTGGTTTAGGTGTGGGAGTGCAAAATGCGGCTCCTGGTATTAAACCAGATTGTGACTATATCACAACGGCTACTTGTGAAGAAGGAGCTGTTTGCGAAGTCATTGAAAAATTTGTATTAAAAGGAGAGTAAAATGAAGAAACTGATTCAATTATATGTTTCTTGGTTTAAGATGGGTCTATTTACTTTTGGTGGTGGATATGCCATGTTGCCAATGATTCAAAAGGAAGTGATTGAAAAATATCATTGGGCTACAGAAGATGAAGTCATGGACTATTATGCGATTGGACAATGTACACCTGGTGTTATTGCGGTCAATACATCGACATTTATTGGATATTATCAAGCGGGCATTCCAGGAGCAATTGCAGCTACTCTAGGGGTTGTGACTCCATCCATCATCATTATTAGTATAATTGCAGGTTTGATCACAAACTTTTCAAGTTTAGCCATTGTACAACATGCACTAAATGGAATTCGTGTAGCTGTATGTATGTTGATGATCAATGCGGTATTAAAATTAGGAAAGGGGAATATTAAAAATAAAGTTGGTTTCTTGATTTTTTCGGTGGCTCTTATTTTTGCGATGTTTACTAAAGTTTCTACGGTGTTACTTGTGATTGGCGCAGGCATAGCCGGAGTTATCTTCTCTAGAATAGGATGGTTAAAGAAGAATGCCTAAATTGTTGTTGATGTTTTTAGAATTTTTTAAAACCGGACTATTTGCGGTAGGAGGAGGCCTTGCGACTATTCCTTTCTTAAGAGAGATTGGGGTTCGTTATGGCTGGTATACTATGAGTGATCTATCTACAATGATTGCGGTTAGTGAATCTACACCAGGTCCTATGGGTGTCAATATGGCCAGTTATGTTGGTTTTAGTCAATATGGTGTATTAGGTTCGATTATAGTAACACTTGGTTTGATTTTACCAAGTTTGATCGTTATCTGTATCATTGCCAATTTCTTAGAGAAATTTAAAGAGGCAAAGCTGGTTCAACAAATCTTTGCCGGATTAAAACCTGCTGTTGTTGCCTTTATTGCCGTAGCTACCATTGATATTTTGGTAACAACTTTATTTGGTGATTATACTTTCTCCACATTTCATTGGAAGCAGTTTATTTGTCTATTCATATTGTTGGCATTGAGTAAGTATAAACCGAAATTACATCCAATCTGGTTTATTGTAGCTAGTGCGGTTGTAGGAATTGTATTCGCATTTTAAGTCATAGGGAAACTTATGGCTTTTTTCTTTTAGGTAAAATAAAAAGCAATGTCCGGGCTTGACATTGCTTTAGGGAGAGGAAAATTATTAAGATAAAAATGTATCTTGAGTTTATAGGGTTGAATAATTTTCCAAAGGGTTAATCATAAGATAAGGCATTTCTTATGACACTTAAAATATATAGTTTTTTTGAATTTAACGCAATGAACACATATTTTGATTTGTACATTATTATGTGTGTAATCTTTGTGTAGTTTGTGTTAAGCTACTAAGTAGAAGGAGATGATTTTAATGTGTACCGCATTAAGCTTTAATCAGTTTTTTGGAAGGAATTTAGATTATGAATTTTCATATGGAGAACAAGTAGCTGTTGCGCCACGCAATTATGATTTTCATTTTAGACATTTAGAACAACATGAAAGTCATTATGCTCTGATTGGTATGGCTCATGTATTTGAAGAGTATCCATTGTATTATGATGCCATGAATGAGAAAGGCTTGGGAATGGCTGGATTAAACTTTGTTGGGAATGCAAAGTTTTATGAAGTCCAAGAAGACAAGAACAATGTGGCTGCCTTTGAATTTATTCCTTGGATCTTATCGCAATGTGCAAGTGTCAAAGAGGCAAGAGTCGTATTAGAAAATACAAATGTTTGTGCAACACCATTTAATGAACAATTTCCAGTAGCTGAATTACACTATATGATCAGTGATGAAAATGAAAGCATTGTCGTGGAGTGTATGGAAGATGGTATGCATGTATATGATAATCCTACGCATGTTTTGACAAACAATCCGCCATTACCTATGCAGTTGTTCCGTTTGAATGACTATATGTATTTATCAAACAAACAGCCTGAAAATAACTTTGGATTGGATTTAACTGCTTATTCACGTGGTTTTGGAGCTATGGGACTTCCGGGTGATTTATCGAGTGGATCAAGATTTGTGCGTGTTGCCTATACAAGAGCCAATGCGACGAGTGATAAGAATGATTTAAGTCAATATTTCCACATTATTGGTAGTGTGGAACAACAAAAAGGTCTTTGTGAAGTGGAACCAGGAAAGTATGAATATACAATTTATACGTCTTGTTGCGACTTAAGAAATGGAATTTACTATTATACGACATACAATAATCGTCAGATCAGTGGTGTGAATATGTTTAATGAGGATTTAGATGGTGAAACACTTATTTCTTATCCAACGATTGAAGAAGAAATGGTTCACATGCAAAATTAGTTTAAAAGGAGAAAATAATGGGACTTTTAGGTGAAACAAAACCAGTTAAAAAAACCAATTTTAGGAGTTTCTTTATATCCGGAACAAGAAACCATGAAGGAAATTGAAGGCTATCTAACAATGGCAAGCCATTATGGCTTCACAAAAATCTTTACAAGTATGTTTAGTGTTCCGGGCACAAAAGAAGAAGTGTTTGATTATTTTAAAAACTTTTGTGATTTAGCACATAAACATGGAATGAAGGTATCTGGTGACTGTAACACCGCATTCTTTAAGAAAATGGGTGCTAGCGAAAGTGATATCTCCATCTTTAAAGAAATGGAAATAGATATCATTCGTATGGACCTACCATATTTTGATCAAAGAGATGTGACTTTAATCAACAACCCTTATAACATTACAATCGAATTATCAAGTTGTATCATTCAAGCTATTCGTATGGCTTTAGAAAATGGGGCAAATCCAAAGAATTTCTCAACTTGCCACAATTTCTATCCAGAACGCTATACGGTATCCGACTTAGAAAGTATTCGCTCCATCAATAAAGAATTGGAAACTTTGGGTATTCCTAGTGCTGTCTTTATTTCTAGTAATGAAGACAATACACATGGATCATGGCCAGTACATGATGGACTTCCAACTGTTGAAGATCACCATTGGATTCCAGCTGAATTGCAGGTTCGTCATTGGATTGCGGTAGGTGATGTGGATGAAATCATCTTCGGAAATGCGTTTGCGAGTGAAGAAGAATTTAAAGCGATTGACCAAGTGATGAACCAAGCTTATGTCAATATACCAAAACTAGTTGGACAAGACTACTTGGCAGAACTGCTTCCTCATGGAGATGTAGAAAGAGTTCCATTTAAAGTCATTTTAGATGATGGTGTCACAGATTTAGAAAAAGAAATTGTCTTTGATAGTGTATATCACCAATGTGGAGAAACACCATACTACATGATTCGTTCTCGCTGGACAAGAATGTTCTACGGTAAAAAGAGTATCCCGGAAAGAAAAATAGATGAAGAATACTATCATCGTGGAGATGTAGTCATTGTGAATGATAACTTGGCACATTATCGTGGTGAAGTGCAAATTGTATTAAAGGATATGAAGGTGGATGGTCAAAGAAATCGTATTGGTCATATTCCAGAAGCCGATCATATTTTATTGAATGAAGTAAAAGCTGGCAGAAGTTTTTGTTTCATGAATAAGTAAATAGAGCTTATTGGAAATATTCTGCGTAGACTTTTCTGATCATTCATAAGTTGTTTTTACGTTTTTATCATTGGAATTATGGTGATGGTGGCAATGACTTACAAATGTTGTCGATGTTTGAACATTCGTATGCGCCATGTACAGCTTTGGAAGAGGCAAAGTATGCCGTAAACAATCAATTGGGTCCTTATTATGAATATAGTGTGGCTCGAAATATGTTGGAGACTTTGGCAAAACAAAAATAATTTGTTTCATTTCATTTAAAACGTGTTAAGATAATGGAGGATGCTTGTTGAAAGTATCTAAATCCATTATTCTAAGCAAAAAGGGAGGTTTTTAGCGATGCCTCCTTTTTTGCGTTTCATAATAAAAAGCCTACTGGAAATGGTTCCATGTAGGCTTTTCTAATAGTTCATAAGCTGTTTTTGCGTTTCTAATGTTTGTGTTAGAGAATTTATCGAATAATTTATAATTGTTGAGTCTGACCATTAATTTTTTATCGGTTCTAGGAAAATGAAGCGGGAATAATTTATCAAATCTTTCACTTTCGCTGATTAGAATGGATGTTACTTCGTTGTTGATAGATAAATAACTTAGAAGATCTTGAATGGCTTGTGAGTCGAAGTAAACTAAAACTTCTACGTGTGCTTGATGATCTTTGGTAGAGTATATCGCAAATCCTTTCGGTTGTTTATCTTCATTAACCATTGTGACAATGGATTTTTTTAAGCTTTTATGATATTGAATAAGCTTGTTGAATTCATTTTCACTTAATAGAATACTGCCATCAAAATACTGCATGAATTGGAAATATAATGTGTATAAGTTCTCTGCTTTTTGTTTTACATGATAAGGATTACCGCTTCTGCATAGTGGAGCTCCAATCCAATATTCTTTTGTGTTTGAAATGTGTTGAAAGCTTTTGGCCTCAAATAATTTTGGCATGTTTGTGTATGTGATGGTTAATAAATCGTTATAGGTAGCTTGTGAAATGGCAGCATCTAATAAGTTAGAAAATTGTTTTCTTTGTCTATAATCTGGTAAAGTTGCAGCCATACCAATCACAGATACGCGCATTTGTCGATCTAAAAACATCATCGTTCTTTTTGTGACTTGAAGACAAGAAGTGATTTTATCGTCTTGCCAGAAACAGAACATGTGTTGTGGGTCATATTGATATTTCATCCAGGCATCGATTTCTTTTTTATCCATATTAAATGCGGATTTAATCAACAAGTCTTTGATTTGTGCATCATATCCAACACTGTTGTGACAAATCATTGGTTATCTCCATCTTCTTCGTGTTCTGTATATTCAACATCAATAGCTCCATGTTTTGGGGTTGATTTTGGTTGTTCTTCTTGATTTTGTGTACTATTGAATGTATGAACATGTACATGTCTTCTTCCTGTAAATAGGGAAATAATCCAGAAGAAAATGATGATTGGTAAAATAAATGGAAGTAGCCAGCTTGCTAGGGTTCCAAATATAAAGATAATCACAAAAAAGGCAATAAGAGTAAAAATACTATCCATAAAGGTACCTCGCTTTTCTAAAGTATATCATATTCATAATATGCGGATTAAATAACGCATTCGGTTTCAATGTCTTGTATGTATTGAATTTTTATTTTTCCATTTGTGAGTTCCATTAAATCTTTAGAAATATCTTCTTGAACAAGGAAATGATAGACAACATCTTCTTCATATTGTTGTTCAATAACTTCAATGTTTTGTGTTCTAAAGTAATGGTCAATTTTTCCAATGAGATCATAAGAAAAATGAATTTGATATTCTTGAAGTGTAGTTACAGTTGTCAGTGTTGCCACTTTTAAAGCTTGGGAAATACTCGAACTATAGGCTCTTACAAGTCCTCCGGTTCCAAGCTTGATTCCTCCAAAATAGCGTACTACAACGGCTAGAATATCTTGCATTTCATTATGCATCAACACATCTAACATAGGGTGACCTGCTGTCTGACTTGGTTCTCCATCGTCGTTAGATCGCATAATGTTTCCTATAATCATAGCTGTACAATGATGATTGGCATTGGGATGTTCTTTTTTTATAGCTTTTAAAAAGTCTTTTGCCTCTTGTTCATCCTGTGTTCTATGAAGGTAGGTAATAAATTTACTTTTTTTAATTTCTATTGTATTTATACAATCATTTTGAATTCTTGGCATAGTTGTATTGTAGCAAAGAATAGCTATATTCTACAAGTTTAGTAGAAAAGAAACCATTCTAGTGTTGGCGTCTAGAATGGTTTCTTT
>ERZ859776.478-NODE-478-length-19701-cov-2.719434_pt1 | contig 19701 bp, 20 predicted proteins | sample MGYA00509987_ERZ859776 | MGnify/ENA primary metagenome ERZ859776 (study PRJEB30046, sample SAMN00715146) | human gut metagenome | study: EMG produced TPA metagenomics assembly of the A metagenome-wide association study of gut microbiota in type 2... | reverse complement strand
CCATGCAATAAAAAAGAATACTCTGCACCGTAGGAGCTTGCTCATAAAGGTGTGGAGTATTCTTTTTTATTATACGGCGCCAGCCGTCCATGAGCAAGTCACGCAGTGACTGCGAATGGGTTGCATGGCGCCAGCCTTAGGAGCGCGACAGCCCTTATACGGTTCCGGAGATCACCAGTGTGCTGACACCGGGGTTGATCCCCCACGCTCCTGTAACGGGATCCTGGGTGTAAGTCGCTGCGGGTACGGTAATACCTCCTGCAGTTCCGGTGAATAATCCGGTATTCGTATCATACGTATAGTTTGTTCCCTCTGTCCATGCAGTCCCATTAAAATTCACAGTCAGATTCTCCAATACGGGATTAAAGGTATCCGTGATCACGACACCGGTAGCTGCATCTGCTGCCGTATTACCCAGATTCTGTATCAGGAACGTATATGTCAATATTCCATTCTCTGTCACAGGTACGGGGCTGACGGACTTTGTGATCGTAAGAAGCGGTCCGCTTGCTGCATTTACTGTCTCGTTCACAGTAACAGGAGTGACCCCTGCCCCGGCAATCGTCGCCGTATTCGTAATGGAAGCCTCTGCTGCCAGCGGCGCATAAGAGTTCACCTCAGCCTCATAGGTAAGTGTCACATTACCTCCCGCAGGCACGGTAATTCCCGTGATTGTGAGAGGAGGTCCTGCCGTTACAGCCGGTGTTGCCTGTAAAATTCCGTTTGCATAGTATTTTACGGTCCCCGGAATATACGTCAGAGGTGTCAGTTCTCTGGTATTAAACAAATACTCTCCCAGATTATCCGTTACTGTAATTCCATTAAATGCAGTAGTGCCTGAGTTCACAATACTGATCACATACGTCACGTTTTCATTCTGCCCGTAGGTATCACGCACTGCTGTCTTGGTTGCAGACAATACCTCCGTGATCTCACCCACTGCTATATTGGAGTTTGTAATCTCATTTCCATAGCGAAGCTGTGCCTGGTTTGTAAATCTAGCCATATATTTTTGTATCCTTTCATTGTATTTGGATTTACTATAATATATGACTGTTTTTGAGAAAGTTGACGGATTCTGTCACTGCATTTCTTGACTTTCCTCTTCCACCTCCGTATGATGGAATCACAAGCATTCACTTGCGCTGCCCCGGAAAACAATGAGGATTCAACATGAAGAAAAAAGTATTTAACATCATCCAGATTGGTGACAAAAGTAACCGTCTGAGCCGGCTCTTTGATATTTTTATTGCTATCGTTATCTGTGCAAATATTCTGGTGACTTTTCTGCAAACCTTTGATGAGCTTGCTTTTTTATTTCCGGTATTTCACGTAATCGAGGTTATCACTATTCTGATCTTCTGTGTAGAATATGTCCTGCGGATCTGGACTGCGGACTATCTATATCCTGATAAAAGCGAGTTCCGCTCCCGGCTGCGGTTTCTGATCTCCTTCGACGGGATCATCGACCTGCTGACAATTTTACCTTTTTTCTTCCTGTCAGGCATGGTCATCTTCCGGATGCTGCGGGTGGCGAGGATCTTCCATTTGTTCCGCCTGAATGCACGGTATGATTCCTTCAATGTCATCACTACGGTATTGTATGAAAAACGCAATCAGATCATTTCCTCCGTGTTCATCGTACTGATCCTGATGCTCGCCAGCAGTCTGTGCATGTACAGCGTGGAACATGATTCCCAGCCAGAAGTATTCCGCAATGCCTTCAGCGGCATCTGGTGGAGCATGTCAACGCTGCTCACCGTGGGCTACGGTGACATCTATCCCATCACCACGCTTGGCCGGATCATGGCGATCTGTATCGCCTATCTCGGTGTCGGTGCCGTGGCTATCCCCACCGGTATCATCAGTGCCGGCTTCGTGGAACAGTACCAGCGCAAAAGCAGTCTCTCTAATATTAAAGAAGCAGATATTCATGAGATCGCCGAGATATTCGTAGATAAACGTTTCGCCGGCAAATCCGTGGAAGAAATGGAAGAGGCAGAACAGGCCACGATCTTCCTCATTCTGCGGGAGGATCTGTCCATTCTGCCTCAAAAAGATACGATATTAAAGTTAAATGACATCATTGTCATTCGTGGGGAGCATTCCTAATTTGCTTCCGCCGCTGTCGTTTCCGTTTCCACAATCTCCACAGTTTCCGTTGTCTCCGTCGCAGCTTCTGAATTCTCGCTTTCCATTTTCGCAGTCTCTGCCGCCTCGGTGCTTTCTGTCTCCTCCGCAGTCTCCTCCACCAGATCATCCAGTGTATAGTTGAAACCGGTCACCACGTTGGTGGTCACGACATACACTTTCATTTCCGAGGGAAATGCAATGTAATACTGACTGGTCATGGAATTCAGATTGCCGACATTAATGATCACGCTGCGATCTGCGGTCTCGTACTGAATGGTTCGCTCCGGATCCGCCAGCCCGTACTGTGACATATCCGTCACATTTTCAATTACCTGATCTGCCTTTAACGGTGCCACCTTCCGGATCATCGCCTTGATCCGATCCTGATTCAGATTAAGGGAATGATCGTCTGCATAGTACCAGGTATCATCCTCTTTTTCAAAGGCATAGGTCTCTCCCTCATATACATAGCTGAAGCTGGTAATATCATCGGAGTTCACATCCAGCACCGTCTCCTGTGTATCCTCGGTGGTGGAAGTCGCAGACGATGCATTTTTATTATACTGGCGGATGCCCAGGAATGCTGCCGCCAGCACTATCAGTGCCAGCAGCATCCCAATCATCTGTCTTTGTTTCTTTTTCATAATAACACTCTGACCTTTCTGTCTTCGTTTTCTGTCCTTATGCTTATTGCCCTGTTTTGCAGCAAGCGTTTTTATCTCTTCCGTCTGCCAAACCAGATCACGAATCCGGCGATCACACAGCCAACAGGCAGTATCACGGTAACCAGCAGCCCCAGCAGCAGAATCTGTGCGGAATCCACTACCAGATTAGAGACCTCATAGCTTTTTACCGGAATGAATACCGAGGTCTCATGATCTGCCATTCCACTGAAAGTATTGGTGAACAGGGTCAGGTTCGCACCGCTGACGACAGAATTTGCATCATCCGTGAACAGCTGCTCGCAACCGTACACGACCAGTGTCGCATCCCCATCATCCAAAGTCTTTACTGCCTCAACACCTAATGCGAAGGGACCCTTCACATCATTTTCACCCTGTGAAAAATCCTGTGTATTGTTGACATCCTGTTTTGCAAAAGAACTGTCGGAGGTGCTCAGGAATACATCATAGGTAATATCGCCGGTAACTGTCTCGTCGGTACTTACTTCCTCCGGAATGATGATGCCCTGAGAATACGGCAGGAACAGATATTTTCCGTAGGTGCCTGAGGTATAGCTGTCAGAGCTCTGTGTTGGCAGGATATAATAAGGACTTCTGTAATAGCCGTTGGAATCATTCTCCACTACCAGTCCTTTGGCAATACTCAGATTCATGAAGCTTAAGATAGCATCTATATTGGGTGTCTCCTCATCGGTATAACCAGTCACCAGGATGACTTTTCCACCGTTGTTCAGATAGTCGATCACCTTATCCTTATCATCGGATGAAAAATCACTGGTAGCGCCGTTGATGAACAGACAGGCTGCATCGTCGGGGATAGCATCCAGATCCATCAGATTCACGGTCTCATAATCCACATTTTCCTTGTTCAGTGCGGATGTAAAAGTGTTACTTAAACTCAGTTCATTATGTCCTGTTGTCATATATACCTTGGGCATATCATCATTTAACACATAATCCAGCGCACTGGTGATCTGTCCCTCGCCATCATAACCGGTAGTCGTGGTGTTATAACTGTACGTCGAATAGTCAAAATCATAGGAAGACTCATAGACATCATTGTAATCAATGACCTTGCTGCGCTTTTCGCTGACCACGATCAGGCTGTTCGTGCTGATGTTGCCGGTAGTGTACTGGGTATAGAACATCGGGTTAACGGTGGGATCCACATATTCCACGGTGATATGATCCGACAGATCATCATATCTCTGTAAAGTCTGCCCCAATGTGGTATCCTGATTGTCCTGATTTACCAACACATAGATTGTCACATCATCTTGCATATTTTTCACATAATCAACGGTCTGATCTGTCAGGGAATAGAGCTTCTGGCTGGTCATGTCGATTGCTGTCCAGCTAGAAGGCATCTCGCCCATGATAATATTAACCACTACTACCAGTGCTACCGCTACGGCGATCATACCGGTACTGTAAGCACTGAAGCTTAAGTTCTTCACGGACATGCTGTAACGGCGTTTCTGAATGGACTGTACTGTCAGGAACAGAACCAGTGCCGTAACGGATGCATAATATACGATAGAAGATACATCCAGTGTGCCGTTCAACAGGTTGGCAAACGGTGTATACAGATCAAAGCAGCGCAACAGCTTCGTCAGCAGATTGCCGGTACTGGAGATAATGCTGCAGATGGAATCCATCATATATCCCAGGAACAATACCACAAAAGTCAGTACCGCCGCAATGACCTGACTCTCTGTCAGGGAGGACAGGAACAGACCAATGGCAATCGCAGTCATTCCGAAAAGGAAATATGCCAGAATCGACAGATAGGCTTCTCCCATGGGAACACTTCCGTACTGCGCCATGATCAGCGGGTAAAAGCAGATGATCGCTACGGGAATGGCAAATATAGTTAACAGCGCCAGGAATTTTCCCATAACGATGCCGCCTACGGACACCGGTGCCGTCAGGATCAGCTGATCCGTCTTGCTCCGCTTTTCCTCCGCCAGAATACGCATGGTCAGAATCGGCACGGTCAGCATGAATAAAAAGGTAACGCTGGATACCACATACGCAAAATAAGGATATCCGTTCATCAGGTTATAAACACTGAAATACAGTCCCAGGAAAAACAGGGTGACTGCAATAAATAAAAATCCGATAAAGGAACGGAAATAGGATTTCAGTTCTCTCTTATATATTGCTAACATTTTATTCCGCCTCCTTTGTAGTAGTTGAAGCACTGCCTGAGCTATTAGTGTTTATTGACCCTTCGTCGGATGCCTCGGCATTATTGTCTGCATTTTCACCTACTGCTGCCACTTTTTTATGCCGGGTAAACAGTTTTTTCTTCTCAGGCTGTGAGGGCGCTACATCTTCTGTCAGTTCCAGGAAGATGTCTTCCAGAGACTTCTCCGCATGGGTCATCTCTAAAATAGGCAGCTTTGCATCTGCCAGTGCATAGAATACCTGCTCTCTGATATCTGCATTCTCTTTGGAGATCACTTTCAGCTTTGCAACATTTTTGGATGCCTCTGTGTTCTCTTCGATCCGGTCGATCTGTGATATCTCCTGCAATGCACTCTTCACCGCAGCGGCGCTTCCCTTTACTTCCAGGTTCAGTTCCATGGAACCACTCATAAGCTTCTGCAGATTCTCCGGAGAATCGCTGGCTACCAGCTTACCGTGGGCTATGATCATAATATGGTCACAGACCGCGCTGACCTCCGACAGAATATGGGAGCTGAGGATCACGGTATGATTCTCCCCCAACTTGCGGATCAGATCACGGATCTCGATGATCTGTTTCGGATCCAAACCTACCGTGGGCTCATCCAGAATAATAACCTCCGGGTAGCCAAGGATTGCCTGCGCCAGTCCGACTCTCTGTCTGTAACCTTTTGACAGATTCCTGATCAGACGCTGCTGCATATCGGTGATCTGTGTCATTTCCATGACCTCGTCAATCTGTTGCTTCCGCTCTTTTTTCGGCACTTTTTTCAGTTCTGCCACGAATTCCAAGTATTCTCTGACAGTCATGTCAACATACAGCGGCGGAAGCTCCGGCAGATAACCGATGGAACGCTTTGCCTCCTCCGGATCCTTCTGCACATCCTTGCCGTCAATGGTCACCGTGCCTTCTGAGGCTGCCAGATAACCGGTGATAATATTCATGGTCGTCGACTTGCCTGCACCGTTAGGACCTAAAAAACCGTAGATCTGTCCCTTTTCCACGCGGAAAGAAAGATGATCTACGGCTATATGGTCTCCGTATTTTTTTGTAAGATTGGTTACTTCTATCATATTTGCCTCCCATATCAGTTACTTGCGCTTACCTCAAATAATTCCCGATACTTGTGTCAATCATTATTTGGTGTACTTGTATTACTATATGAGGCAAATGTCATCAAAAGATGAAACATTTGTGAAAATTGTGTGAAACCGGTTTTGAATCCTACAAAAAACTTTTTACCAACTTTATATTTTACTTGTTTCAGGCTTTACTTACCTTATATCTTACTTATCGTCAAAGAAGTGCTTAAGTTACCGGCTTCCACCGCAAGATGCAACGGCAGCTTCTCTGCCGGAATATCCTCAAAAATAAACTCCGGCCCTCTGGTCTGCGCCGACTGAAACAGGAAAAGTACCCCGTCCACATAGAGCACCACTTTTTTCTGGTTGCTGTAGACTGTCAGGGAGAGCAGACCGTTCTCCTGCCGGTGCAGGGTAGAAAGTGCCGGATAGAGTACCGGTTCCCTACTCCATTTCGCCTGATAATAGTAATAGTGCTCCGTCAACGTCCTGCCGTCCTCCGAAAGCAACATCTCCTGCGTAGTTTCTCCGGGTAATCCACGGTATATGGGGATTTTTTCGTCTGTTATCCACAGGTCTTTTGCCAAAAATCCACGTTTCAGGCATAACCTGTAAAAATGATCTGTTCCCGGATTCTGCCTTACCCCATTTTTCTGTCCGGCATTGTCCTGCCCGGTCTTTTCCTGTCCTTCGCTTTTCCTGTCGTCATTGTGAAACAGAATCGCATTGGCTCCCATCCGTGCCAGCCGCTCCAGATCTCTTTCCATCTGTTCGTCCTGCGTACCGTACTCACTGAGTTGCGGTGGCAGCCGGTATTCTACGATGTGTGGATGAAATTCGGCTTCGTTCAAATAGATGCCTTTTTTCTCTATGACACGCAAGTCATAAATTGCAAGGTCCCGCTGCCAGTACACTTCCCGTCGATTTTCGAAATCTTCTGAATCCCGGAACTTTCCTGAATCCTCTGTTTTAAAAAGACTACTATCGATCCCGGTTGGGAACCGCAGCCAAGCTCTCACCTGATAGAGATAGGGATCCTTCCTCCCATTCCACAGGTGCGGCCGCAATAATAACGCGGTCATCGGATCCTGATCCACATTCCGATAATTTCCATAAAAAATAGGGCGACCGCCTCCTGCTGTCTCCCATATTTCCATTCGCATCTCAGTCTCCCGCCGCTCCGTCAAAAATTCTTCCGGCAGCTTGAATTCCAACTGTGCTTTTCCATTTTCCAGATTTACTATAATTATAAGATCCTTCCGCATCTGCATCCCTCTTTTCCGGTTTCTCCCTTATAGAAAGAGTTTTTGCAAATTTCGAAACTTTATGCTTACTATCCTTACATCGGGCAGGATCTTCTCCCCGGTACTTCCTCCCCCGAGACATATCCTGCATGAAACTCCATATTAATGTCCCGAAGCTCCTTCTCCCCATCGATGTATGCCTGATACATCTCTGCCAGTCCGGACGAACAGCCGTCACAATTTGCTTCCATATATCCTAAGGATTCCGCTACGATCTGCTCCCGTTCTTCTCTTGTAGTATCTTTGATCAAATATCCTGCCATACGAATCTTCCTGCCTTTCCTTTTGCTTAGTGTCAATGTACCACACTCCCAAAGTTCCCACAAGTTTTTTCACAAAATGCTTGCCCTGACCACGTGTGTATTTTACTATAGAAGAAAGTTGCGCTATGGCTGATTCCTGCACAGACAGCGCCTATGGGACTTTATTCTAGCTGAAACGAACGATTAAGGAGCCAGGTTCTCATGATTTACTGGATTTTAGCCACTTTAACAGCATTTTTCATAAAAGGTCTGTGCGGATTCGCCAATACACTGGTATTCACCTCTATTTTAAGCTTCGGCATCGTAAATGCTAATATTTCTCCGGTGGAACTGCTGATCGGTTATCCGTCGAACCTGATCCTAGTATGGAAAAAAAGAGCTTCCCTGCATCCGCGTATCTTTTTCCTCCCTATGCTGTTCGTTCTTGCCGGCAGCATTCCGGGGGCATTTATTTTAAAATACATCAATGCCAATATCGTTAAGATCATCTTCGGTATTGTGGTCATAGGCATTGGAATCCAGATGTGGTTTCAACAAAAAGGGGCAAAAAATGAAGAGACCTTTTCCCCGAAAAAAGTCTCTCCTCTATTCACCGTAATAGTAGGACTCTCCGCCGGATTACTCAGCGGGCTGTTTGGTGTCGGCGCTCTGCTGGCCGTTTATATGACAAGCGTCTGTGAAGATATTGATGCCTTCAAAGCTAATATCAGCGCAGTATTTGCTGTAGAAAGCACCTTTCGCATCTGCCTGTACAGTGCTTTGGGACTGATCCGGTTCGAGACGATCCGGCAGGCGATACTCCTGATTCCCCTAATGCTGTTGGGATTATTCCTTGGCCTGAAGAGCAGCGACCTGATGGATGAAAAGCTCATCCGCAAAATCGTGATTCTCCTGCTCATTCTCTCAGGAATTGTGCTTGTTGCAAAAAGTATTTAATTTACTCATACAGCTGTCCGTCTACAATTCTTACGATACGCTTCGCGGACTGTGCCACTCCCAGATCATGTGTGATCATTACGATCGTGTTGCCCATGTCGTTTAATTCCCGGAACAGCTTCAGTACCTCCTTGCCGCTGGTCTGGTCCAAGGCGCCGGTAGGCTCATCCGCCAGCAGGATCGCCGGCACTGTATTCAACAGATTTTTTACCAAAGAAAAAAACAGGCAATGCCAAAGACCCTCTGTTCGAGGGTGCGGTCACGCTGTTGGCAAGACTGATTGCACCGGTCATGACAGATGCCGCCATTACCGATCTCTCCCTCATCGGCTCTATCCTGATCTTCTGCGTGGGTGTGAACCTCGTCTAGGATAAGAAATTCCGCGTGGCAAATATGCTTCCGGCGGTTGTTCTGCCAAATAGAACCACATTTAGCATATCAGCTTCATTTGCATATGTAAAACTGATTTGTGCTGGTGTCAATTCCGGTGGTATCAAATTTTCTTTGATTGCATCTGTATGTATTTTATAATTCAATTTTGATATTTCTCTGTTTAGATTCCAATTTAATGAAAAGCGGCTATTTTCATCTGCTTTCAGCCTTTTATAATCCATGATTATATAAAGTTTAAATTCTGCTGAAATCCATGATGCAAATTCAAATGCGATATCTGAATGTGCATAAGTGCCACCATAACGTCCGGATTTACATACGATTCCTATTGCCCCAGTAGTCTCTATCCATTTTGTAGGTGACATTGTAAATGCATTAGATCCCGCCTGATTTCTAAAGGAGTCGAATTCGACCCCTTTAAAGTTATTATTATGTAATTTTTCCCATAAACCAAGAAACTCTATTGTGTCTTTGCTTCTCATCCAATTTTTAATTACATCCTTTGCTTCATCACTTTTATAGCGTGCAATATCCGTCAATGATATAAATTCATTTTGAAAATCCTATGTATATATTCCAATATCTATTCCATTCGCGTGAATTGTGTCTTTTACAATATTTTTCACTTTATTATCCTCCAGTTCAATTGTAACTATATGCTTTGTTTTCTTCTTCAATAGTCTCACACTCCTGTATTATTCATTTGTCAACTTTCCAGACTGCTCTGCAAGCTTTTTCTCTTCTCGCTTTACCCTGCGTTCCAGTTTCTTAATATCTTCCGATGCTGGTAAATCTTCCGGTTTAATTCCTCTTTGTCCAAGCATGTCCCTAACAGAAGTATTATTTTCCACATGTTCAACAGTGATTGCAGATTCTCCTTGCAGATCCTTTTCTTCAACATTATAATTTGTCATTTCAGTTGCAAGATTTTTTGCGGCAATGGTAAGTGTTGGCAGGAAATCCGCAAGTGGTCTTTTGTCCTGTACTCCCAAACGGTCTTTCATCTGTTTCGTGGTAAATCCACCAAATAAAGCCTGATCTCCTTTAGACCGAATCCGACCAAATCCAGCATCATCTACTCCACGCTCATATATATTTTGAGACAATCTTTTTTCCGATTCCCTTAATTTTCCTCTTGCCTCTGTTCTTTCGATATAAGAAATTCTTTCTTCAATCAATTCCTGTTTTCTAGTCTGAACCGCAAAATAGCTTTGCGCAAAAGCTATCTGCTCCTTTCGTGGATCTCCATTTTCAGCAATAAGATAACATGCATAACGGGTAAGCATATAATCCTCAACTTCTCTATTGGCTCCACTTCCCAATGTGACCATTTTGCTGACGCCAGCAAAATGGTCTTCCACACTAATTCCGTTATTTTTACAAGAAAGCATTCCCTTTTTTACAACATTTTCGAAATTTCTCCATTGAATATAGTCCAATAATGTCATTAATTCTCGTGCATACCAATACTCAATGCCATCCTCTTCATGTCGGATATCATCAAATTTTCTTCTGTACAATTCAATTATTCTCTTTTCCATTCAAATTTCCTCCTCTTATGAACATATTGCTGACGCCAGCAATATGTTTTTTACTATTAATTTCTTCAATTACTCTATCACATTCTCCTTTGTGTTCCTCATCTTGTCATAATACGCCTTATACCTGTATATCGTCCTCTCGCTGACATTATTTCGTTTTGCAATCTCTATCATAGCCATGCCGTTCTCATAGCAATCAACAAAATCATTGTAGATTGCCATCCATTTTGCATTGTGCTTCTGCCTTCCGCTTAATTTACGATTTTTATAGTATTCCAGTTCTTCACGTAACTCGGCGTTTTCATTTTCTAATTCTTCAATTCTTTTTAATGCTTCTTCAAGTGTTATAACCTTCTTCATTTAATTGCTCCTCATTCATGTCATTTTCGTTTTGCCTATATTATATATTGCTAACCGGTATTAGTCAATTTAATTTTGTCATGCAGGAACACTTTTCATATTCATCACGCCATGCATCTCCATTGGAGTCTGACAGACACTTGCAATCCAGAAGTATTCCATATAATACTTCTCTCATACATAAATCACCTCGGCATTTACAATTTCAGAGGCACAATTCCGAATGTTATTCATCTTGCAAATCCATAAAAATGTATTTTCTGCTTTGAGTTTCTCTGTTACATTGTCCTTTTCGGCACCACTACCCTCTTTCGGCAAGTGATTTTATCAGCTCCTGAAATATTTCCTCGGCTCGTGTATCGACTTCGGCAAGATGTTCATACAGCCTGCTCGAAGTCAGATAATTATAATAGAGAACTCGATGATTTGATTTTAAATGTCGCTTGTAACGCTGCCCCACACGCCGATTTGATATTCATTCTGTTCTGCCTGCTCTACATTTGGGAGCATATAATCTCCCGCCTGATGATACTCAACGCCTTGTTCTTCAAATATTGTTTTCATAGAAAAATCCTCCTGTAATTTGATTGTACTATCATTTTACAGAAGGATTCTTGTTTATACCAATATGCCGATTACACTTTAAATCATTCTAAAATAACGAAGTGCTTCTTCAATCATTTCTACTTTTTCAAGCTGGCAGTGTGGCTGTCTTGCATCTGCGGATTTTGGCTTATTATAATTTTCTCGTTCAATAATGCCATACTTATCTTTTACCTGAGCAATGTATAGATTTGTAACTTTCGTATCGTATTTGTCCAAGATATACTGTTTGATTTTTTCATACGTTGCTTTTGCTTCAGAAGCAGTCAAATCAAGCTCGTCCATATCCACTTTGAGGTCGATATATGCGTCGGAAGTTTGTCGGACCAGCTTCACGACAGTCTCCACATGCACCGTATGAGCGAATTGGTCTACAGGCTGAACACGAGCTATCTTGTAACCGTTAGCAGCAAGATATTTCAGGTCGCGTGCAAGTGTTGCCGAATCACAGCTCACGTACACAATCCGCTTAGGATTCATTTTGACAATCGTATCAAGAAGTGTCTCATCGCAGCCCTTTCTAGGCGGGTCAACAACCACAACATCAGGATTAATCCTCATTACAGACTCAAAGGAGGCAGAATCGGACAATCCAGAACTTTCTTTTGAATCAACAGGCTCATTTTCCACTTTCTTCATATCTTCATCATAAATACGTGGCACAACCTCTTCTGCCTTGCCGACAAAAAATTCAGCATTATTAAGAGAATTGCGGAGTGCGTTATTTTTTGCATCCTCTATCGCCTGTGGAACAATCTCGACACCGTATACCTTTCGTGCCTTTGTTGCCATAAGAAGCGATATTGTTCCTATTCCGCAATACAAATCCCAGACCGTCTCATTTCCCGTAAGTTCTGCATATTCAAGAGCTTTACTATAAAGCTTTTCCGTCTGCACAGGATTGATCTGAAAAAATGAGAGTGGTGAAATTCTGAACATAATCCCGCAGATACTGTCCTCGATATAGGAATTTCCCCATATTACTGAACATTCACTGCCAAGAATAACATTAGTTCTTTCCTTATTAATGTTAATCATAATTGATGACATTCCGCCGATATCTTTTAAACAATCTGCCAGCTTGTCAGCATGCGGAAGCGTTTTACCGTTTATAATAAGACAGACCATAATCTGACCGGTATGTTTTCCTGTTCTTATCAGAATATGACGGATAAGTCCCTTGTGGGACTGCTCATCATAAACGCTTATATTGTTTTCATTGATAAATGTACGGATTTTCTCAAGAATCTGTGCATTTTCAGGTGCACCGATTGCACACTTCGTATAATCTACAATACTGTGTGTTCTTCCTGCGTAAAAACCAATTACAACTTTTCCGTCCTTATTTCTTCCGACCGGATACTGTGCTTTGTTGCGGTAATTAAACGGATTCTCCATTCCTATTACAGGAAGAACTTCACAATCTGTTATTCCACCGATTCTTGCCAGATTGTCACGGACAAGCTTCTGTTTATATTTAAGCTGTGCTGAGTACGACATCTGCTGAATCTGACATCCGCCACACTGCCTTGCAACAGGGCATACAGGTTCTACCCTGTCTTTAGAAGGTGTTATTATCTCCATGAGCCTTGCATATCCGTATGTCTTTTTTGCCTTAATAACTTTGGCTTTTATAATATCACCTATAACCGCATCTTTTACAAAAAGTGTATAACCATCGGCTTTGCCTATTCCCGCACCGTCTGTTCCTATATCTTCTATTTCAATCGTAACCTGATCGTCTTTTTTTAACATAAATTCTCCTATAAGATGAATTCTTATCTACACAATTGTTCTCTTGATATTAGCATCAATCCATCTATTGTATCCAAGCCAGTCATTTGTATCTTTCGCCTCAAGTGCCTCACGCATTGTCTCCATTTTTGCATCACAGTCATCTGCAAATGCAAGAGCAAGTGCCTCCGCTATTGCCGGTTTTTTTGGCGAACCATACTCTAGTTCACGATGATGTGCAAGTATACAATGACCTATTTCCGCTTTCAATGTTTCAGGAAATCCTTCTATCTGATTCATTTTCTGAGTAACCATCTCGTATCCCATTACAATATGTCCGAGGAAATTCCCCTCATCCGTATAATCATTTTTAGGAAATTCTGCAAGTTCCCTTACCTTACCGCAGTCGTGAAGCATTCCACAGGCAACCAGCAGATCCCTGTTAAGAAAATCATAATTTGATGCAATTTTATCACACATTCTTGTCACACTAAGGCTGTGCTCAAGAAGTCCGCCTGCAAATCCGTGATGAACAGACTTTCCGGCTGCAACTGACTTGAATTTTCTGATAAAGTCCGCATCATCCACAAAAAATGCTTTTAAGAGTGATGAAATATATGTATTTTTAATACTTCCCGCAAACTGAAGAAGCTCTTTATACATATCATCAATATTAAAACGGCTGCTTGGAATATAATCAGATTCAATATATTCACCCTCGTCAGCCTTTCTGATTCTGTCAATCTTTAACTGTAATGCTCCATTGAAACTTGTAACCTGTCCTGTAACCGCAACATAATCAAGTGCATCGAAGTCACTTATTCCGCCTGAATTAGGGTCCCAGATTTTAGAATCAAGCTGACCTGTCTTATCCATAAGCATAACATTTTCATACTCTTTACCCGCTTTTGTTGTCGCAGTCGATTTTGACTTGCAAAGATATACCTCACTTATCCTTTCACCATCTTTTAAAGTCTCAATATAACGCATTTTCTTTTACCTATTCCTTCTTTAAAATATTTACTCATTATTTTCACAAAAATCCACCGGAACATACCGTTATCTCACAGAAAGCACAACGGAAAAATTAAGTTCCCTGTACTCATCGCGTCCGGCTCTTTTGACTGTCAGTGTGATATTCTCACCGTTCACACACCGATATAGTTTCTCACTAAATGACTGAATTGTCAAAACACTATTTCCATTCAAAGCAGTAATAATATCACCGCATTGAAGTCCTGCCTCAAAAGCCGGCGAGTCTATAATCACATCTGTAATATAGACTCCCAGCGGAAGCTTATATCTTTCAGCTGTAACTGATGTCACATTAGTGCTTTTTATTCCAAGATATATAATCTCAGGGCTTGCTGAAAGTGTCTCAATAAGAGGTTTTAAATCAGATAATCCAACCGCCTGAAATTTCATCATATCACCTGATGGTCTTGCAATTCCTACAACATTGCCACCTTTGTTAAATATATAACAATAGTCGCCATATGATGGAATAATATCAATACTCATCATCTCAAATGTATTATCGACACTGCTCTCATCTGTAATCTGTGTAATATTTCCAAATTTTGTCTGTCCTGTACTTCCATTTATGCGTCCTATTGCAATAACAGGGTCATTTTCCTTCATCTTATACGAATTGCCAAGCACAGCCACCTGTATATCAGCATCTGAAGATGCTTTAATTGAATCTTTCTGCACTGACAACAATGAAACTTTACTGTATGAATCAGTGCCGATAAGCTTTGCCTCTCCATATGCACCGCCATTAAATCCTGCTTTGACAGCCGTATCATAATTATTCAAAACACATGAATCAGCTATTATAATATATGCATTATTTATATCACCTATTATAAGACCTACTGAATCATTCATTCCTGTATTCTGGCTGCCATCATTTTCAAATATCACCATGCACTTTGATGCTTCTTCATTAATCTGTGCCGTCGATTTTATCTCCAGTCTGTCAGCATCTGCCTGATCCTGGCGTACATTGTTAAGACTGCCGTCAACGGAATCATCTATATATTGGTCTTTTTTTAACTCAAGTGAAACAGCTGGCTCATTGTTTCCATTTACCTTTTTATCAAAATATGGATACAATAATACAATTACGGCACATGCAATTACTCCGAATATAACTGCACCGCCAAGAAACTTCAAAAAACTGAACAGCTTTTTATACTTAACTTTAGGATTAATAATTATTCTTTCCGTATATAAAGGAAACTCTTCCTGTGCTTCCTTCTCATCTCTTCCATTATAATCCATACGAAACAAAACTCCGTTCTAAAGTATTTTCCTAACTATGAGAAACACGCTCACAATTCCAAACTTATTTTATTATAATAAATAAATATGAACATTCTATGACATACTTGTAAATTAATATTACCAGAGTACCTGACACAACAATGCGTATAGCTTTTTTTAGCTGAATGATGTAAAATAATTATATTAAACAGATTTTGAATGGAGAATTTAAATAATGGATTACAAGTCACTTAAAACACTTGAATATCATAAAATTATAGAAAAATTATCATCTTATGCCGGCAGTGAAGCTGCCAGAAAAATGTGTGCTGATTTAAAGCCCATGACTGATATTAACTCAATTAACGACGCACTTACACAGACAAGCGATGCACTCTCCAGAATATATGCAAAAGGCAGTGTATCATTTTCGGGAGTTACTAATATTATTGACAGCATTAAGCGTCTTGAGGTCGGAAGCACGTTAAATACACACGAACTTCTGAATATAAGTGCAGTTCTTACTACTGCCGCAGCTGCAAAATCGCATTACGAGGAAACTAACGATTCACTCACAGATTATTTCAACTCACTTGAACCTCTTACACCACTCAATACACAGATTAAAAACTGTATTATTTCCGAGGAAGAAATAAGCGATGACGCAAGCGGCACTCTGCGTGACATCCGCCGCCAGATGCGTATTTCGGCAGACCGTATTCACACTGAACTTAATAAAATTCTCAATTCACCGTCAACAAGATCGTGTCTGCAGGATTATGTCATAACCATGCGTCAGGGCAGATATTGCCTTCCCGTAAAGGCCGAATACAAATCACAGATTGCCGGAATGATTCATGACCAGTCTGCAACCGGCTCAACAATTTTTATTGAACCGGCAGCTGTCGTTAAGTTAAATAATGACATTCGTGAGCTTGAACTTAAAGAACAGGCCGAAATCGAGCGTATTCTTGCAGCACTCAGTGCTGAAGCATCCGCATATACAGATGAATTGCAATCGGATTACACTATCCTTGTCACACTTGACTTTATATTTGCAAAAGCACAGCTGTCTAAGTTTTACAAATGCAGCTGTCCTATAATGAACACTGATAAATACATTAATATCAAAAAAGGCAGACACCCTCTTATTCCGGCAAAAACTGTCGTTCCAATTGACATTTATCTGGGAAAAGATTTTAACCTGCTTATCGTAACAGGTCCTAACACAGGCGGTAAGACTGTTTCTCTAAAAACAGTCGGACTTCTCACTCTCATGGCACAATCAGGACTTCATATTCCTGCCATGGACCACTCACAGATTGCCGTATTTGATAATATTTTTGCAGATATTGGTGATGAACAAAGTATTGAACAGAGCCTTTCTACATTTTCATCACATATGACTAACACTGTAAGCATTTTAAAGGAAGCTGACGAAAACAGCCTTACACTTTTTGATGAAATTGGTGCCGGTACTGACCCGACAGAAGGTGCAGCACTCGCAATTGCAATTTTATCCGACCTTCACAACAAAGATATAACAACGATGGCTACTACACATTACAGTGAAATAAAGGTATTTGCACTTACAACGGAAGGCGTGGAAAATGCAAGCTGTGAATTCGATGTTGCAACGCTTTCACCTACTTACAGACTTTTAATTGGTGTTCCGGGAAAAAGTAATGCATTTGCAATTTCAAGAAAACTCGGTCTTCCATCTTATATAATTGATGATGCATCAAGCCGTATTGACGCAAACGATATTCACTTTGAAGATCTGCTCACAGACCTTGAAAACAGCCGTATAACAATAGAAAAAGAGCAGGCTGAGATAAAAGAATACAAAGACCAGATACGCAGACTCAAAGCAGAAGCTGCTGCCAAATCAAAGCGTCTCGATGAAAGAACAGATAAGATTATCCGTAAAGCCAATGAAGAAGCTGCAGAAATCCTGCGTGAAGCAAAAGAATATGCCGACGAGACAATAAAGACTATGAACAAACACGGCATGAGCGTAAAAGAGCTTGAAAAGCAAAGAAGTGCTGTCCGTGACAAAATGAATAAAAGGCAGGAAAAACTCGCAGTTAAGACTACTGCACCAAAGTCGCACAAGCCTGTATCTGCCGCAGAATTAAAAGAGGGCATGCATGTACGCGTACTCAGCATGAATGTAATCGGCACAATTCTTTCTGCACCGAATCCAAAGGGTGAAGTAACAGTTGGTGTTGGAAGTCTTACAACCAAGACCAAAGTAAACAATCTGGAAATTGTAACAGGATACAAAGACCCTGAAGAAAAGACTACAATAAAAACAGGCGGCTCAAGCCGCATAAAGATGTCAAAATCAGCTTCAATCTCACCGGAAATCAACCTTTTAGGACTTACCGTTGACGAAGCTGTTGCAAAACTTGACAAATATCTTGATGATGCATACATTGCAAAAATCGCACAGGTACGTATTGTCCACGGAAAAGGAACAGGTGCATTAAGAAATGGTGTTGCAAGCTACTTAAAAGGTGTTCCATATGTAAAATCATTCCGTCTTGGCGAAGTCGGTGAAGGTGATGCCGGCGTGACAATCGTAGAATTCAAATAAAAAGCAAATAATAAAGGAGGCTTTAGCATGGCAGTTAAACAAAAAATACTCATTGTTGATGATGATGAAAATATTGCGGAACTTATATCTTTGTATCTTACAAAAGAATGTTTTGAGACAAAGATAGTATATGACGGCGAATCTGCACTGGAACAGGTTAATATATTCAAACCGGATCTGATACTTCTCGATCTTATGCTTCCCGGCATTGACGGTTATCAGGTATGCCGTGAAATCAGAAAAACAAACAATATTCCTATAATCATGCTCTCAGCAAAGGGTGAGACATTCGATAAAGTTCTCGGTCTTGAACTTGGTGCTGACGATTACATGATAAAACCATTTGAGACAAAAGAGCTTGTCGCACGTGTTAAAGCCGTACTCCGACGTTACCAGCAGCCGGCAGCCACATCCGTCCCAGAAAAGCCATCACAGGTTGTTGAATATCCTGACCTTACAATCAATCTTGGCAATTATTCTGTGCTTTATTATGGCAAAAATGTTGAAATGCCTCCAAAAGAACTTGAACTGCTCTACTTTCTCGCCTCATCTCCTAATCAGGTATTTACAAGAGAGCAGCTTCTTGACAATATATGGGGATATGAATATATCGGTGATACAAGAACAGTAGATGTACATATCAAGCGTATCCGTGAAAAAATCAAAGACCATGCACATTGGGCAATAGATACAGTATGGGGCATCGGCTACAAATTTGTTACAAAATAATGGAGTATATCATATGAAATTTAATCTATTAACCAAATATATTCTCATATATGTTTCCGTTGCAATTATAGGTTTTGTAGGTGTAACTGTCATATCATACAAAATAGATTACAATCGTGTATATTCAGAACAGACTGAAAACATGTACCGGCAGGCAGTATCAATAGCTGCCGAATTTGCCCCGGACTACTTCAGCAATGACAAATTGAAGCTCATACAGCTTGAACTTCATACAATAACCGAACTTGACCATTCAAGAATCATGTTTGTTGACATGGATGGCAATGTAATACTTGACACACAATACAACAATATGAATGAAGAAGTTGACGAAAATGGTATCCTGTATACAATCAACAATTTTGATGTAAGTAAGCTTGGTACCAATCACTCAATGAATGGTAACTTCTATGGTGTATTTACAGAAAAAAATGTTTCCGTATTCGCACCTATTACAAATAAATTTGTCATGAAAGGCTATGTCGTTGTCCATATGCCGGAATCTGTTATAACAGACCGTGTGTATACAACATTCAACACTAACTATATAACACTTCTCATAATACTTGTTTTAAACTCAGCTTTTATCATACTGTATATTATACATATACATAATCCTCTGAAAGACATTACCAATGCCATCAAAGAATATGGCCGCGGTAATCTTTCATATAAAGTTGCTGTCGGACATAATGACGAGATTGGACAGCTCTCTGCTTCGCTTAATTACATGGCAACACAGATTAATGAGATGGACCAGTTCCAGCAGAAGTTCCTTTCAAATATTTCACACGACTTCCGCTCACCGCTCACATCAATCAAGGGTTATCTCGAAGCGATTGCTGACGGAACTATTCCAGAATTTGGTCGTGATGCAGATTG
>ERZ859776.474-NODE-474-length-19856-cov-2.300389_pt1 | contig 19856 bp, 19 predicted proteins | sample MGYA00509987_ERZ859776 | MGnify/ENA primary metagenome ERZ859776 (study PRJEB30046, sample SAMN00715146) | human gut metagenome | study: EMG produced TPA metagenomics assembly of the A metagenome-wide association study of gut microbiota in type 2... | reverse complement strand
TCCCCCCCCGCCTGCATCTCAAAAGCCAAAAATCACTCGAAAATCCATCGCTGGCAGGTGCCTTGCAGTTTTGTCGGAGCAAAAATCCGGTCAGACAAGGAAAGGCCCGCAGGGCATACTTGCCGTATGGCCAAGGGACTTGACGCAGTATGGGCGCATTTTTGCCCGACAAAACCGTGCTTGCCCTTGTCCATCGATGGTAAATTCGTGTCAAATTCGGAAGGGAGTGCAAGCTATGAAGTATCTGTTTCGAGGCGGCACCGTTGTCTCCGGCAGAGGGACACGCCGTGCCGATATTCTGGTGGAGGGTGAAAAGATCGTGGAGGTAGGCCGCAATATCACCCGCAAGGCCGACCAGATCATCGACGTCACCGGGATGCTGCTGATGCCCGGCTTCATCGACGCCCACACCCATTTTGATCTGGACGTGTGCAATACCACCACTGCCGACAATTTCACCACCGGCTCCCGGGCGGCCCTGCGGGGCGGCACCACCACCGTGGTGGACTTCGCCTGCCCCAACAAGGGGGAGAGCCTGCACCACGGGCTGGAGCTGTGGCACCGGAAGGCCGACGGCCGCACCTGCTGCGACTACGGCTTCCACATGACCATCGACGACTGGAACCCGCAGATCGAGGCGGAGATCGACGATATGTACGCCGCCGGTATCTCCTCCTTCAAGATGTACATGACCTATCCCGCCATGATGATCGGGGACAACGCCATGTACCACGCCCTGAAAAAGCTGAAGGAGAAGGGCGGCATCTGCGGCGTACACTGCGAAAACAGCGGCGTCATCGACGCCCTCATCGAGGAAAAGAAGGCCGCCGGGGAAATGGGTGTCTCCTCCCACCCCCGGACCCGTCCGGACTTTCTGGAGGCGGAGGCCGTGAGCCGCCTGCTGCGGATCGCTGAGGCGGTGGATATCCCCGTGGTCATCGTCCACCTCACCAACGCCGCCGCCCTGCGGGAGGTGGAGGCCGCCCGGAAGCGTGGCCAGAAGGTCTATGCCGAGACCTGCCCCCAGTACCTGCTGCTGGACGACAGCGTGTATGATAACCCCGACTACTCTCTGGCGGCCCGTTACGTCTGTGCGCCCCCCATCCGCAAGGCAGAGGACCAGAAGGCCCTGTGGATGGCCCTGCGCCGTGGCGAAATTCAGACCATCTCCACGGACCACTGTTCCTTTACGCTGGCCCAGAAGGACGCCGGCCGGGGGGACTTCACCAAAATTCCCGGCGGCCTGCCGGGGGTGGAGACCCGTGGCGAGCTGATCTACACCGCCGGTGTCACCACCCGGAAGATCAGCCTTGCCACCATGTGCCGTGTACTGGCGGAGAATCCCGCCAAGCTCTACGGGATGTTCCCCCGGAAGGGCATCCTGCAGGCCGGGGCCGACGCCGATATCGTGGTGTACGATCCGCTGGCGGATCACGTCATCCGTGCGGCGGACATGGTGGCCAACGTGGACTATAACCCCTACGAGGGCTTCACCACCCGTGGCTCCATCCAGCAGGTGTGGCTCCGGGGCCGTCTGGCGGTGGAGCACGGCACCGTGCTGGCCGGGACCGACGGCAAGTACATCCCCCGTGGCAAGAACTGCCTGTAAAGAGAGGGGAAGGCTTCCATGACCGAGATATTATACTGCCAGTCCCCCGCCCTGTTTCTGCTGGCGGTGGTACTGCTGATCTGCTTCTTTCTGCGGCGGCAGGCTCACCGGGTGCGGGCGGCGCTGGATCTGGTCCTGTGCATCCTGCTGCTCATCGGCGGCGTGGTGCTATATTATTTGGGAATGTACGGCGACTGCTTCACCATCCATGACTTCTGGCAGATCCGCACCTCCGGATGGGTAGGACTGGGCGTTGTAGCCGCCGGGTCGGTATGGCATCTGTGCAAGGTCTGCAAGCGGGGCGTGGAGCGCCGCCGGACGGAAAGGGCAGCCCGCCAGACGGAGGAGGCCCACCGTCAGGCGCTGGAGAGCGCCCGCCGGGAGGCGTATGAAGCCGGAAAGGCCGACGCCGCCAAGGAGCGTCAGCCGTCCCCCTCCACCCCGGAGACATCCGCCCCTGAGCTTCCCCTCATCCCAGCGGACGCCGTCTCGCCGGAGCGTGCAGCTGCTCCCGCCGCTGACGCACCGCAGTCCCCCGCCGGAGGAACAGGTCAAGCCCTGTAAAAACCCCGACACAAAGCCTATGACCCTCTGGTTACAGTGTCTGCCAAACACCGTGCAGCCCCGGTAAGCAGTCGATGCTGAGCTAAAATACCGCCGGTGCAGCAACCCTCAAAATACCATGCAGCACCGGCAGAACACTGTCCTTGACTTCCCCACCGGCATCTGCTGCAATCCCCCGTGTTCGCTGGGAGGGCGAGTCGTTCGGAGAAATGACAGCCGGATAAGGCGCAGACTGAAATGTCTGTCCTTATCCGGCTTTTTGTCTGGGAAAGGAGCAATCCCATGGAGTTAAAATTTCTCCCCTCCCTGCTGGGGGCGGAGAGCCTATGGCTGGCCATGTCCATCGCAGAGGTGCTGACGGCCCTCTATGCCGCCTATACCATGAGTCGCTATACCCGTGCGCTACCGCTGAGCACGAGATAAAAAGGACGCCGGTCGCTTAGCCGGCGTCCTTTTGGTATTTTGTGGATCACTTCCACAGAGAGCAGATCAAATCCGTATAGTCGGAGGGGTTCTCCAGCGGCAGACCCGCAATGAGCATGGCCTGATTCAGCAGAATCTCGGCATACTTTTTGGCCCGGTCGGGGTCCGTGATGCGGGCGGACTCCAGAGCGGCAAAGGCGGGATGCTCCACGTTCACCTCCAGAATACGCTTGGCCTTCAGGGCGAGGTCTGGCTGCACGGCGGCGAAGTACTTCTCCATTTCGAAGGTCATACCCTCACCGCTGGTAAGGCAGACGGGATGGGACTTCAGCTTGCCGGAGGCCTTCACCTGATCCACCCGGCTACCCAAGGTCTCCTTCAGAAAATCCAGCGTCTCCTGATGATCCGCCGTCTCCGGCTGCTTCTCGTCCCCCAGCTCCAGATCGCCGTCCACGGCGGAGCGGAATGCCTTGTCGCCGTAGGTGCGGAAGATATCGGGGATGAACTCGTCGGTCTTATCGGTGAAGTACAGGATCTCCATGCTGCGATCCTTCAGCAGCTCCGTCTGGGGCAGATGATCCACCGCCTCCACGCTGTCGCCGGAGGCGTAATAGATATACTTCTGCTCCTCCGGCATCCGGGAAACGTACTCACCCAGCGTCACCAGCTTCTTCTGGGTGGAGGAGTAGAACAGCAGCAGATCCTGCAGCTTCTCCTTCATGGCGCCGTAGTTGTTCAGGGCGCTGAGCTTCAGCTGGCGGCCGAAGCTGCGGTAGAACTTCTCATAGCCCTCCCGGTCGTCCTTCAGCATCCGCTCCAGCTCGCTGCGGATCTTCTTCTCCAGATTGTTGGAGATGACCTTCAGCTGGCGGTCGTGCTGCAGCAGCTCACGGGAGATGTTCAGGCTCAGGTCCGGGGAGTCCACCACGCCACGGACAAAGTTGAAGCACTCCGGCAGCAGATCGGCGCACTTATCCATGATCATCACGCCGCTGGAATACAGCTGCAGGCCCGGCTCGAAGTCCTCGGTATAGTACTGGCCGGAGGGCTGGGAGGGAATGAACAGCAGGGCCTTATAGGTAACGGCGCCCTCCGCAGAGACGGTGATCACCGACTGGGGCGGGGCGAAATCCCCGAAGTGCTCCTGATAGAACTTGTCGTACTCCTCCCGTGTGACCTCGCTCTTCTTCCGCTGCCACAGGGGGACCATGCTGTTGAGGGTCTCCCACTCCTTGATCTCCTCATACTCCGGCTTGTCCTCCGGACAGCCCTCCTTGCGCTTGGAGCGGGTCATTTCCATACGGATGGGGAAGCGGATATAGTCGGAGTACTTCTTCACCAGACGCTGGAGGGTGTGCTCCTGCAGGTACTGGCTGTATTCCTCCGGCTCCTCGTCGGCCTTCAGGTGCATGATGATATCCGTACCCACGGTGTCCTTCCGGCAGGGTTCGATGGTATAGCCCTCCACGCCGTCGGACTCCCAGCGCCAGCCCTGCTCATCACCGTACTTCCGGGTGACGACGGTAATATGGTCGGCCACCATGAAGGCGGAATAAAATCCCACGCCGAACTGGCCGATGACGTCGGTCTCGGCATCCTTATCCAGCTCCTGACGGAACTGGAAGGTACCGCTGGAGGCGATGACGCCCAGATTCTGCTCCAGATCGGCGTCGTTCATGCCGATGCCGTTGTCGCTGACGGTGAGGGTGCGGGCCTCCTGATCGGGGCGGATGGTGATGGCGAAATCCTCCCGCTTCATGCCCACCTGCTCATCCGTCAGGGAGCGGTAGCACAGCTTGTCGATGGCGTCGGAGGCGTTGGACAAGATCTCCCGCAGGAAGATCTCCTTATGGGTGTAGATGGAGTGGATCATCAGCTCCAGCAGACGCTTGGACTCCGCCTGAAATTCTTTTCTTTCCATAGTTGATTCCTCTTTTCTAATAGATCGGGAGACGCCGCAGCGCCTCCCGCTTTTTACCTGTTCAGCTGCGCTGGCGTTTGCTGCACAGCAGATAGCCCAGTCCCGTGAGCACCGTGGCGGCGGCGGAAACGATCATGGCGATCTCCAGCAGCAGCCGCACGGCCTTGCTCTCCAGCAGATAATCCGTCACCTGCCGGACGCAGCGGCCCACAGCACCCAATAGCCGGCCCGCCAGACCCGTCACCTTGTGGAGAAGTCCCTTCCCCAGCGACAGGGTGCGCCGTGTCAGAGGCAGGGCGTGTGACGCCAGCTGCCGAGCCTTGTGTACCTTGGTCGAAAGCATTTTCATCCCTCCCCATTTCTCTATGGTCAATTATAGACAGTCTGTCCGTTATTGTCAATTCCCGCCGGGGCGGGGCGTGTAAACTTCCTGTGAACAATGGGATAAAAAAGCTGCGGTAGGGCTTACGCTCTACCGCAGGGGACATTATTCGCCGCTTCCGGCGGGGGCTGCCACCGGATCGATGGGGGTCAGGACACCCACCACCACAAACCGGGCATCTTCAAACTCATACGAGCAGGTGGAGAGGGTCACCAGATGGGCGCTGGAGAGATCCTCCGGCACCGGCGTCTTGGACTCAAACCGGGACGAGCGCACCAGCGCACTCACCGTATCCGCCGACAGCACCGTGGAGTACACGGCGTCGTCATAGTCCACCACGGACCCGGCGATCAGGTCCAGCCGGTAGCTCTGCTGGGGAGTGTAGAGATACAGATAAGGGTGGGCGTCGTAGAACTCCTGCTTCTTATACTGCACCAGTGCGCCGAACATGGCGCCGGACTTCATGTGGTGGCCGTAGACCAGCGTATTCTGGTCGGAGAAGTCCGAGCGATTGACGTAGTCCATGAAGATGGTGCCGTTCTTGTTCCATGTGCCGTCCAGCAGGCGATAGAGGTAGTAGTCGTTGTCCTCCGCCTGCACGATGGGGTAGTTCAGGCCCGTGTCCGCCCCGTAGAGCCACGCCACGATGTCGCTGTTGACGCCTTCCAGCGCCGCAAAGTCCACGTAGACCTGCTCCGGCTCCCCCTCCGGCTCCGGCTCCTCATCGCTGCTCAGGTCCGGGATGTAGACGTATTTGCCGGCATCCTTCAGCACCTCGTCGCTCTTGTGCTTTTCCAGCATATAGCTGCCGATCTGATAGGCCGCAAAGAGAAATACACCTATGAATACTGCCAGCAGGATATAGTATACCGCTTTCTTCATACCGGAGCCCTCCCTGTTGATTTTTTACATTATACCAGATGGCCCACCGCTTTTCAAGAAAAAGCTTGATGCCCTCCGGAGGAACGGGACAGGGGTTTCTGCGCTGGACAGGGGGCGGCGGATGTGGTATGATAGCCTGGATCAGAAGGTAAATATCCAACGAAGAAAGGTGTGAGACAGATGCAGGTAGAGAGCCTGAGCTGGTTCCCCGGTCACATGACCAAGACCCGGCGGATGATCGCCGCCGAGATCGGGCATATGGACGCCGTGTGCGAAATTCTGGATGCCCGCATCCCGCTGGCCAGCCGGAACCCGGATGTGGACGAGCTGACGGCGGGCAAGCCCCGTCTGGTGGTGCTGAACCGAGTGGATCAGGCCGATCCCGGCCAGACCCGGCGCTGGGCTGCCTACTTCCGGGAGAAGGGCTATGCCGTGCTGGAGGCCAACGCCAAGGGCGGCGCCGGCACCGCCCAGTTCGCCGCCGCCGTGCGGGAGCTGCTGCGGGACAAGCTGGAGGCCTATGCCCAGAAGGGGCAGGTGGGACGTGTGGTGCGGGTCATGGTGCTGGGCATCCCCAACGTGGGAAAATCCACCTTTATCAATAAGGTAGCCCGCCGCAAGACCGCCAAAGCCGAGGACCGGCCCGGCGTCACCCGCAGCAAGCAGTGGGTGCCGGTGGACAGCACGCTGGAGCTGCTGGACACGCCGGGTATCCTGTGGCCCAAGTTCGACGACCCGGAGGTGGGCAAGCGTCTGGCCTTCACCGGAGCCATCAAGGACGATGTGTTGGACATCGAGGAGCTGGCCTGCTATCTCATGGAGTATCTGGGGAGGCACTATACCTCCGTGCTGGAGGAACGGTATAAGGTCGCCGTGGAGCCGGAGGACAGCGGGTATGACCTGCTGGAAAAGGCCGGGCGCAAGCGGGGCTTTCTCATGCGGGGAGCACAGGTGGACACCGAGCGCATGGCCCGCATCCTGTTAGACGAGTTCCGGGGCGGCAAGCTGGGCCGCTTCACACTGGAGACAGTGGAGGACGCCACATGACGGACTTCTCGCTGGAAAAGGCCGCCATGGCCCGTGGCTGCGCCGCCGTGTGCGGCTGCGACGAGGCGGGGGCCGGGCCGCTGATGGGGCCGGTATACGCAGCGGCGGTGATCCTGCCGGTGGACGGCTGCATCCCCGGCCTTGACGACAGCAAGAAGCTGACGGAGAAGAAGCGGGAGGTGCTGTTCGACGTCATCTGCCAGCAGGCGGCGGCGTGGGCGGTGGCCTCCGTCAGTGCAGAGGAGATCGACGCAACGGACATCCTCAGCGCCCGGATGAAGGCCATGCAGCTGGCCATCAACGCTCTGGCGATCCCGGCGGATTATGCCCTCATCGACGGCAACCGGGATCACGGAAGGTCCTCCGCCATCACCACACCCCATGAGACGGTGGTGGGCGGGGACGGGCGCTCGGCATCCATTGCCGCAGCGTCGGTGCTGGCCAAGGTGAGTCGGGACCGGTATGTGTGCCGGGTACTGGACTCTCTGTACCCGCAGTATCAGTTCGCCAAACACAAGGGCTACGGCACCAAGCTGCACTATGCCATGCTGGACCGATACGGGCCATGTCCGGAGCACCGGATGAGCTTTCTCACCAAGTGGAAGGAGCGGCGCACATGAGCCGGGCGGAGGGCGTATGGGGCGAGGCCCAGATCGCCAATTATCTACGGCGCAGGCGCTATGAGCTGCTGGCCCATAGCTATCACTGCCGATTCGGGGAGATCGACCTCATCGCCCGCAAGGGCGGCGTGCTGTGCTTTGTGGAGGTCAAGACCCGCAGCAATCTGGCCTGCGGGCTGCCCAGAGAGTACGTTACCACCGCCAAGCAGGAGCGCATCCGCAAAACGGCGGCCTTCTTTCTGTTGGGAAAGGGGGCGGGATCCCCCGTCCGCTTCGACGTGGCAGAGGTCTATACCGACGGGGCGCACTCCCCTGCCGCCACCCACATAGAATACATCGAAAACGCATTTTGAGGTGATACATACGATTCCCTATTTTGACGCACACTGCGACACCATCCACCGCTGCCACACGGCAGGGACACTCTTCCGGGACCCGGAGCTGCGGGCCTTCTACGACACCGCGGGTAATTTGCGCCGCAGCGGCGGACACATCGATCTGGAGCGGGCCGGGGGCTTTGCCCGCTACGCCCAGTTTTTTGCCCTGTATCAGAGCCCCCAGCTGGTGCCGGAGGGCAGCTCCATGCCGGAGCAGGGCGTTCTGCTCCACCAGCGGTTCCTGCGGGAGATGGAGGAGAACCGGGAGCGCATCCTCCCCTGCCGCACCGGGGCGGAGGTGGACGAGGCCGTGGGGCAAGGCAAGGCGGCGGCGCTGCTGAGCATCGAGGGCGCCGAGCTGCTGGACTGCGACATCCGGCGGCTGGACACTGCCTATGACTGGGGCGTGCGGCTGCTGAACCCGGTGTGGAACTACGCCAACCGTCTCTCCGGCTCCAATGCCCAGCAGCCGGAGCAGGGACTGACCGCTTATGGCCGGGACTTCCTGCAGCGGATGGAGGAGCTGTCCATCTACGTGGATGTGTCCCATCTGTCGGATGCGGGCTTCTGGGACGTGGTGCGTCTTTCCCGGCGGCCTGTGGTGGCCTCCCACTCCAACAGCCGGGCCGTCTGCCCCCACCGGCGCAACCTCACCGACGATATGTTCCGGGCCATCCGGGACAGCGGCGGCGTGGCGGGGCTCAACTACTACCAGCACTTTGTGGGCGACGACCCCACCATAGAGGGTCTGGTGCGCCATGTGGAGCATTTTCTGGAGCTGGACGGGGAAAGGTCCCTGTGTCTGGGCGGCGACATGGACGGCTGTGAGCTGCTGGCCGGCGGGATGCGGGGTCTGGAGGATGTGCCGCTGCTGTGGCAGGCGCTGGCGGACCGGGGCTATCCCCAGTCGCTGCTGGAGGACCTGTTCTGGAACAATCTGCGGCGGCTGATATAAAATCGGGAGAGGAGGCGGCGCATGGCGCTGTATGCTCTGGGGGACCTGCATCTGTCCCTCAATTCCAACAAATCCATGGAGATCTTCGGAGACGGCTGGCAGGACTATGTACTCCGGCTGAAGGAGGCCTTCTCCGCTCTGAGGCCGGAGGACGTCACCGTGCTGTGCGGCGACCTGTCCTGGGGCATGAGTCTGGAGGAATCGCTGGAGGACTTCCGGTTCATCGACGCCCTGCCGGGGAAGAAGTATCTGCTCAAGGGCAACCACGACTACTGGTGGAACACCGCCGCCAAGATGGAGCGGTTCTTCCGGGAGCATGAGCTGACCACCATGGAAATTCTCCACAACAACTGTAAGTTCTACGGGGAGCTGGCCCTGTGCGGCACCCGCGGGTGGTTTTACGAGCTGGACAACCAGGGGACCCACAACGAAAAGGTGCTGCTGCGGGAGATCGGGCGGCTGGAGAGCTCTCTGAAGGCGGCGGGGGAGCACGAGAAGCTGGTGTTTCTCCACTATCCGCCCCTGTATCAGGGCTACCGCTGCCCGGAGATCCTGCGGCTGCTGAAGGAGTACGGCGTGAAGCTGTGCTGCTACGGCCATCTGCACGGCGCTTCCCACCGCCGGGCCATCGAGGGAATGTGGGATGGAACGGAGTTTTCGCTGGTGTCGGCGGACTATCTGAAATTTGTTCCCAAAAAAATTTGCGAATGACGCAAAAAAGGTGTGGAAATTGAAATTGTTTTCTGGTATTATATAAAATTGCATTGATTATAAATGAATGCTGAACGGAGGAAAAGTCAAAATGAGTGTAAAGTCCTGTGAAAATCTGGAAAAGAGCCAGGTCAAGCTGACCATCGAGGTCGGCGCAGAAGAATTCGAGAAGGCTGTCAACAAGGCCTATCTGCAGATGCGTGGCAAGATGAACGTCCCCGGCTTCCGCCCCGGCAAGGCTCCCCGCAAGATCATCGAGGGGATGTACGGCGCTGAGGTCTTTTACGAGGAGGCTGTGAATATCGTGCTGCCCGACGCCTATGAGGCCGCCGTGCAGGAGCAGAAGCTGGAGGTCGTGGGCTATCCTCAGGTGGAGCTGGAATCCTGCGGCAAGGACGGCGTGGTCTTTCAGTGTACCGTGGCGGTGTATCCCGAGGTGACGCTGGGCCAGTACAAGGGTCTGGAGGCCCCCCGTGCCGAGGTGAAGGTCATGGCCGCCGACGTCAACGCCCGTCTCAAGGAGATGGCCGAGCGCAACAGCCGTCTGGTGAGCGTGGAGCGTGCCGTGAAGAAGGGCGACACCGCCACCATCGACTTCGAGGGCTTCGACAACGGCGTGGCTTTCGACGGCGGCAAGGGCGAGAACTTCGATCTGGAGATCGGCTCCGGCAGCTTTGTCCCCGGCTTTGAGGATCAGCTCGTCGGCATGAAGGCCGGTGAGGAGAAGGATATCGACATCACCTTCCCCGAAAACTATACCCCCGAGCTGGCTGGCAAGCCCGTTGTGTTCCATGTGAAGGTCAACGAGGTGAAGGTCAAGGAGATCCCCGCCATGGACGACGAGTTCGCCAAGGACGTCTCCGAGTTCGACACCCTGAAGGAGCTGAAGGCCGATCTGAAGAAGAAGATCACCGGGGAGCGCAAGGAGTCCGCTCAGCGGGCCTTCGAGGACGTGCTGATGCAGAAGGTGGCCGAGGGCATCACCTGCGATATCCCCGATGCCATGGTGGATCTGCAGGCTGAGCAGATGGCCAACAACTTCAAGCAGCAGCTGGCCTCTCAGGGCATCCCCTTTGACCAGTATCTGAAGATGACCGGCACCACCGAGGCCGACTTCCTGTCTCAGGCCCACGGCCCCGCTCAGGAGCAGGTCCGCATGGATCTGGCCGTGGAGGCCATCATCAAGGCCGAGGGTCTGGAGGCCACCGACGACGAGGTGAACGCCGAGATGCAGAAGCTGGCCGACAAGTACGGCATGGATCTGGAGTCCGTGAAGAAGTATCTGCCCGCCGCTCAGGTGCGGGAGCAGGTCATCCGTGAGAAGGTGGTCAAGCTGGTGGCGGACAGCGCCGTGGCCGTGGCCCCCGAGGCGGAGGAGAAGAAAGAAGATAAGGCGGAGGAGACTGCCGAATAAAACCGGCGCATTCTGCTAAAATCACAAACGGGCGGGTATACTTTGAACATCTATCTGTACAGGAGGCATATTTTATGAGTTTAGTTCCTTATGTTGTGGAGCAGACCAACCGGGGCGAGCGTTCCTACGACATTTTCTCCCGGCTGCTCAATGACCGCATCATCTTCCTGGGCGAAGAGGTCAATGATACCACAGCCAGTCTGGTGGTGGCACAGCTGCTGTATCTGGAGGCACAGGACCCCGACAAGGACATCCAGATGTACATCAACAGCCCCGGCGGCTCTGTGACGGCGGGTATGGCCATCTACGACACCATGCAGTATATCAAGTGCGACGTGTCCACCATCTGCATCGGCATGGCGGCCAGCATGGGCGCTTTCCTGCTGTCCTCCGGGGCCAAGGGCAAGCGCATCGCCCTGCCCAATGCCGAGGTGATGATCCACCAGCCCTCCGCCGGGACCCAGGGTAAAGTCACGGATATGGAGATCGACGTGGAGCATTTTCTGAAGATCAAGCAGCGGATGAACAAGATCCTCTCCGAAAACACCGGCAAGACCCCGGAGCAGGTGAAGCTGGACTCCGAGCGGGACAACTGGATGACCGCTGAGGAGGCCCGTGACTACGGTCTGGTGGACAAGGTCATTTTCAAGAGGTAAATCATGGCAGAAGACAAGAAAAATCTGCGCTGCTCCTTCTGCGGCAAGCCGGAGGGGCAGGTACATCGTATGATCCAGGGTCCCGGCGGCGTTCGCATCTGCGACGAGTGCGTTCAGCTGTGTATGTCCATTCTGGACGACGGCTACACCCCCGGCATGGGGGAGGACGTGCAGACGATGGATCAGCTGCCCACCCCCCGTGAGATCCGGGAGGTGCTGGATCAGTACGTCATCGGGCAAGAGGATGCCAAGGTGGCTTTGTCGGTGGCGGTATACAACCACTATAAGCGCATTTTCTTCGGCGGCGGCGAGGATGTGGAACTGCAGAAGAGCAACATCCTCATGATCGGCCCCACCGGCTCCGGCAAGACGCTGTTCGCCCAGACGCTGGCCCGTGTGCTGAAGGTGCCATTTGCCATTGCCGACGCCACCACCCTCACTGAGGCGGGCTATGTGGGCGACGACGTGGAGAACATCCTGCTGCGGCTTTTGCAGGCGGCGGATTTCGATGTAGAGCTGGCGGAGCGGGGCATCATCTATGTGGATGAGATCGACAAGATCGCCCGCAAGAGCGAGAACACCTCCATCACCCGTGACGTGTCCGGCGAGGGCGTGCAGCAGGCACTGCTGAAAATTCTGGAGGGTACCGTGGCCAACGTGCCGCCTCAGGGTGGGCGCAAGCACCCCCATCAGGAGTTCATCCAGATCGACACCCACAACATCCTCTTCATCTGCGGCGGCGCCTTCGACGGTCTGGAGAAGATCATCGAGCAGCGCACCGACCGCAAGGGCATCGGCTTCGACGCCGTGGTGGAGAGCAAGGCTGAGCGCCGGACGGGCCAGCTGCTGAAGGAGGTCCAGCCCCACGATCTGCTGAAATTCGGCATCATCCCGGAGCTGGTAGGCCGTATGCCGGTGATGGTGACCCTCAACGGTCTGGGCCGGGACGATCTGGTGCAGATCCTCACCCAGCCGAAAAACGCACTGGTGAAGCAGTATCAGAAGCTGCTGGAGTATGACGATGTGGAGCTGGTATTCCAGCCGGAGGCGCTGGACGCCGTGGCCGATCAGGCCATTCAGCGGAACATCGGCGCACGTGGTCTGCGGGCCGTGATGGAGGGACTTCTCACCAAGATCATGTATGAGATCCCCTCTGACCCCACCATCACCCGTGTGACCATCACACCGGAGGCGGTCCTAAAGACCGGAGAGCCGGAGATCACCCGTGATCCCCAGCGCACGGAGCGGCCCGGCCGCACCCGTGACGGCAAGGCAGAGCACGATCCCTCCGCCCCGGCATCCTAACGAATCATGAGGAGAGGCGAACCCGTTCGTCTCTCCTCTTTTCCACAGCAAAGGAGACCAGTTATGAATACCATCAATATCCCCGTTCTGGCGCTGCGGGGCATGACCGCCTTCCCCGGCGAAACTGTAAGCTTCGACGTGGAGCGGGAGATTTCCATTTTTGCGCTGGACAACGCTATGGAGGGCGACCGTCGTCTGTTTCTGGTGACGCAGCGGAAGATCGGCGTCTCCGAGCCAGAGGAGCAGGATCTCTACGAGATCGGCACGGTGTGCCATGTGCTCCAGATCATCAAGACCTCCGAGACTACGGTACGGGTGCTGGTGGAGGGTGAGCAGCGGGCGAGACTGCATCGCCTGTGGCAGACCTCCCCGTTTTTGCAGGCCAATGTGGAGCTGCTGGAGGATGCCCCCTACCGAAGCACCTCTCACACGGAGGCGCTGCTGCGGCAGACCTACGCCATCTTCGGCGCCTATAAGGAGCTGTCCCCCCAGATGTCCGACGAGGTGGTGGCGCAGGTGCTGGATCAGCGTGATCCCGGCCGTCTGGCGGATTTCATCGCCCAGAACCTGACCCTGCGGCATCAGGACCGGCAGCGGGTACTGGATCAACTGCACCCGGTGAAGCGGCTCCAGCTGGTCAATGACATCCTCACCCACGAGGTGGACGTCATGGGTCTGGAGTTCGAGATGGAGCAGAAGGTGCGCCAGCGGGTGGCGCAGGTCCAGAAGGACATGATCCTCCGGGAACAGCTGAAGGTGCTGCAGCACGAGCTGGGAGAGGACGGCGACGAGGAGCTGTCGGATTATGAGGCCCGCATCACCGCCCTGCACCTGCCGGAGGAGCTGCACCGCAAGCTCATGAAGGAGGTAGACCGGCTGGCCAAGCAGCCCTTCGGCAGCGCCGAGGGCTCCGTCATCCGCAACTATCTGGACGTGTGTCTGGAGCTGCCGTGGGGCAAGTACACCCGTGACCGGGCGGACGTGGCGCAGGCCCGGCGCATCCTTGACCGGGATCACTTCGGTCTGGAGCAGGTGAAGGAGCGTATTCTGGAGTTCGTGGCGGTGCGGCAGCTGAGCCCCGACTCCAAGGGGAAGATCCTCTGTCTGGTGGGGCCTCCCGGCGTGGGCAAGACCTCCATCGCCCTGTCGGTGTCCAAGGCCCTGCACCGGAAGATGGCCCGGCTGAGTCTGGGCGGCGTCCGGGACGAGGCGGACATCCGGGGCCACCGCAAGACCTACATCGGCGCCATGCCGGGCCGGATCATCCAGACCATCAAACGCTGCGGGTCGTCCAATCCGGTCATCATCCTCGACGAGGTGGACAAGGTGACCGTAAGCAATCACGGCGACCCGTCGAGTGCGCTGCTCGAAGTGCTCGATCCTGAACAGAATACGACGTTCCACGACAACTACCTCGATACGGAGTACGACCTTTCGAAAGTGCTTTTCATCGCCACGGCCAACAACATCGGCAACATCAACCCGGCGCTGCGCGACCGTATGGAGATGATCAACATTCCGGGCTACATTCTCGAAGAGAAGGTGCGGATCGGCCTTGACCACTTGCTGCCCAAGCAGATGGCGGCGCACGGCATTCCCGAGGGGCAGTTGGTGCTGACGCCCGAGGTCGTCGAGCAGGTTATCGCGGGCTATACCCGCGAGTCGGGTGTCCGTTCGCTGGACAAGCACCTGGCGAAGATCGCCCGCTACCGGGCCAAGCAGATCGCTTTCGAGGAGGCTTATACGCCGGAGTTTACGCAGGCCGATGTCGAGAAGATTCTCGGCATCCCGAAATTCCTGCGCGAAGAGTACGAGGTCGGGGACATGGTCGGCGTAGTCACCGGCCTGGCTTGGACCGAGGTCGGCGGCGATATCCTCTACATCGAGTCGGTGCTGACCCCCGGCAAGGGCAAAGTGAGCCTGACGGGTAACCTGGGCGAGGTGATGAAGGAGTCGGCGACGATCGCCCACGAGTGGGTGATGGCGCACCACAAGGAGTTGGGTATCGATCCCGAAATGTTCGAGAAGAACGACATCAACATCCACGTACCGGAGGGAGCCATTCCCAAGGACGGTCCTTCGGCGGGTATCACGATGGTCACCTCGATCGTTTCGACCTATACGGGGCGCAAGGTGCGCGAGCGTATCGCCATGACCGGAGAGACGACCCTGCGGGGACGTGTAATGCCGGTAGGCGGTATCAAGGAGAAGATCCTGGCGGCCAAGCGTGCCGGTATCAAGGAGCTGATCCTTTCGGAAGACAACCGCAAGGACATCTCGGAGATCAAGGCGGAGTACATCGACGGTCTGACGTTCCACTACGTGCGGACGAACGAGGATGTGTTGCGTTTGGCTCTCGAGGAGAAGAAATAATCCGTGTTAATTTGAAAAGCGGGACGCAATGTCCCGCTTTTTTCGTATTTTAGCGACTTGAAACAGATAGAGTCACGAGTTATGGAGTTTGTTGCGATCATTCCCGCCCGCTATGCATCGACCCGCTTCCCGGGCAAGCCGCTGGCGATGCTCGGGGGAAAGCCCGTCATCCGCCGGGTGTATGAACAGGTGACCGGCGTGCTGCCCGATGCGGTCGTGGCGACCGACGACGAACGGATCCTGCGTGCCGTCGAGGAGTTCGGCGGTCGTGCCGTGATGACTTCGTCCGAGCACCGCAGCGGCACCGACCGTTGCTGGGAGGCTTATGGAAAGCTCGGCCGGGAGTACGACGCCGTAATCAACGTGCAGGGCGACGAGCCTTTTATCCGTCCGGAACAGCTTCGGGCGATCATGCGCTGCTTCGACGTGCCGGGTACGGACATCGCTACCCTGGTGCGTCCCTTCGCCGAGTCAGACGGACTGGCGGCGCTCGAAAATCCCAATTCGCCGAAAGTGGTGCTCGACGGCGAGTCGCGGGCGATCTACTTTTCGCGCTCGGTGATTCCCTACCTGCGGGGTGTGGAGCGGTCGGAGTGGCTGGCGAAACATACTTTCTATAAACATATCGGTATGTATGCCTTTCGTACGAAGGTGCTCGCCGAGGTGACGGCCTTGCCGCCATCTTCGCTGGAGAAGGCCGAGTCGCTCGAACAGTTGCGCTGGCTGGAGAACGGCTACAGGATCGGCGTGGGTATCTCCGACGTGGAGACCATCGGCATCGACACGCCCGAAGATCTGGCGGCCGCCGAGGAATTTTTGAAACGAATGAAGCGATAGAATCATGGATAAAAAACCTCTCTTTATAGCCGGTCCCTGCGTGATCGAATCGGCGGAATTGCTCGATACGGTCGCTGCGACGCTGGCGGACATCAATCGTCGGCTGGGCGTCGAAATCATTTTCAAGGCTTCGTTCGACAAGGCCAACCGCACGTCGATTTCGTCGTTCCGGGGGCCGGGGTTGGAAAAGGGCCTTCAGATGCTCGCCGACGTTCGGTCGAAGTGGGGGCTGCGGCTGCTGACCGACATTCACGAATCCTGTCAGGCCGCTCCGGTCGGCGAAGTCGTCGATGTGATCCAGATTCCGGCGTTCCTTTGCCGCCAGACCGATCTGTTGGTCGCTGCGGCCCGTACGGGACGTACGGTCAATATCAAGAAAGCACAGTTTCTTTCGGGTGAAGATATGCGATACCCTTATGAAAAGGCGATGAAGGCCGGTGCCGGTGAGGTTTGGCTTACCGAACGGGGCAATATGTACGGTTACAACAACCTGGTGGTCGATTTCCGCAACATTCCCGATATGCTCGGTATCGCTTCGACGGTCGTCATGGACTGCACGCATTCCGTGCAGCGGCCCGGTGCCGCCGGCGGCAAGACGGGCGGTAACCGCGAGTTCGTGCCTGCCATGGCCCGGGCAGCCCGGGCGTTCGGTGCCAACGGTTTCTTCTTCGAGGTGCATCCCGATCCCGATCGTGCCTTGAGCGACGGACCGAACATGCTTTATCTGAATGATTTGGAAAACGTAATAAAATCTTTGCTGTAATATGACCGCAGACAAGCGGGCCGACATCCTCTCGCTGGCCCGAAAGACGATCCATACCGAAGCGCTGGCGCTCAAGCATCTCGAACAGACGCTGGGCGATGACTTCGTGTGCGCTGTCGAACTTATCCTGCACAGCCGGGGCAAGCTCGTGGTGACCGGAATGGGGAAATCGGGACTGATCGGCCGCAAGATCGCCGCGACGCTGGCGAGCACCGGCACGCCGAGTTTCTTCCTGCATCCGGGCGAGGCTTTTCACGGCGATCTGGGAATGATCTCTCCGGAAGATACCGTGCTGGCGCTCTCTTATTCGGGCGAAACGGACGAAATCCTCAAGATCGTGCCGTTCATCCATACCAATGGCAACAAGCTGATTTCGATGACGGGCAATCCCGAATCGACGTTGGCCCGCAATTCGGATGTGCACCTCGACGTGGCCGTACGCCACGAGGCCTGCATCCTGCACCTGGCGCCTACCACTTCGACTACGGCGCAGATCGCCATGGGCGACGCGATGGCCGTAGCGCTGATGAAGCTGCGCAATTTCACGAGCATCGACTTCGCGCGGCTGCACCCGGGCGGCAGCCTGGGCCGCCGTCTGCTGATGACTGTCGGCAATGTGATGCACAAGGAGGGTTTGCCCGTAGTGGCTCCGGACTGTTCGGCCAAGGATATGATCCACGCCGTCAGCAAAGGCGGTCTGGGGCTGATCGTCATTTGCGAGGGGGACAAAGTGCTGGGGATCGTCACCGACGGGGATATCCGCCGGGCGATGGAACGCCGCGAATCGGAGTTTTTCTCGATCCGGGCCATGGACATCGCCACGCTCAACCCCAAGACCATCGGGCCCGATGAGAAACTGATCGCTGCGGAGAAGAAGATGACCCAGCATAAGATCAATTCGTTGCTGGTGACCGACGACGAAGGCAGACTCGTCGGCGTGATCCAGATTTACGACATAAAACTTTGAAAACTATGTTTCTGATTATCGTCGATTACAAGAAGCCGTTGGAAGAGGTGGAGCGCTATCTGGCCGAGCATCGGGCTTTTCTCGACCGTTATTTCGCTCAGGGCAAATTGCTTTGCACCGGGCCGCAGAATCCCCGTACGGGCGGTGTGATCGTTTCGAAAGCCGCGAATCGTGCGGAAGCCGAAGCCTTCACGCGGGAAGATCCGTTCTTCCGGCATGAGATCGCTGATTATACGATCGTCGAGTTCGAACCGACCAAGTATCTTCCCGGATTCGAGAAGTTCCTATAATACAATAGATATGGAGAAACCCCATAATTCGAGATAGCCCGCAATCAGTGCGGGCCATCTCGTTTTTGAAAAGTGAAAACAGTCGGTTTTGCATGCTTTTTTCACCTTGCTGCGGAGATCGGTTGTTTTCCGTTTGGGATCGAGGGAGATTTTTGGCAGGCATGCTCCGTTGGCCGCTTCTTCTCATCCGGTTTGGCCGAATGGGAGATGTCTGTTTTCGGCAGGAATTTTATTATCTATTATCCCCGTACGTAGTGCGGCATTTCGGCGGGAATCGGCATCGACAGTTCGATGATACCGCCTACGGTGCCGTCCTCGCGGCGCCAGGCTGTTTGGTAGATCATTTTGCGGATCCCTTTTTTCTCGATGGTGTAGGCATTCGTGTCGCCTTTTTCGAGGATGCGGGCGATGATCCCCTTCGAGCGCTCGTTGTGGCAGGGTATCATGCTTTTGCCGCGATAGTCTCCGTTGACGGAGATGGATTGCTTGTTCTGGTAAATTATCACGCCTTCGGTGTCGCATACCGTTACGGCGCAGTTCGTGTCGTCGGCCCAGTTGAAATTCATGGCATTATCTGTTTTTATGGTTTCTTCGGTTGTAAAAAGCGAGGCCGGGGCCGTATTTTATTGCGAGATCTTGACCAGTTGTTCGCGGTAGGCGGTCATGATTCGCGATTTGGAGATGTAGCCCAGGTAGTGTTTCTCCTTGTCCACGACGGGTAACACCCAGACGTGGTTTTCGTCGAAACGACGCAGTACGCTCTGGATCTGTTCATGTTGCAGGATCGTGTCGGGGGACAGGAGCATGTAGCGTGTGATCGGATTGCCGTACTTTTGCGGATTGAACAGGTCTTCCCGCACGTCGTTCAGCCGGACGATGCCCAGCAGGTGTTTTTCGTTGTCGAGAACCGGGAAATAGTCGTCGTGACGCTCCCGGGACATGATCTGCACGATGTCGCCCAAAGTCTGGGACGGGTGGATGTAAACTCCGTCGTCCTGGATCAGGTCGTCGAGCCTCAAAAAGACGAAGACCGATTCGTCCTTGTTGTGGGTGATCAACTCCCCGTTCTGGCGCAGTTGCTTGGTATAGATCGAGTCGGGATCGAGGTAGTAGTCGATGGCGAAGGCGATGCAGGCGGTGATCATCAGCGGGATGAAAAGGCCGTAACCGCTCGACAGTTCGGCGATCAGGAAGATCGAGGTCAGGGGAGCCTTCATCACGCCCGACATCACGCCCGCCATACCTACCAGGGTGAAAGAAACCAGCGACAGGTTCCATCCGAACAGGGTGTTGCAGACCAGCGCCGTGATAGCGCCCATGAATGCGCCGACGAACAGCGAAGGGGCGAACGTACCGCCGACGCCGCCCGCAGCGTTGGTCGAGGCCATGGCGATGACCTTGAAGAACATCGTGGCGATGACGAAGAGGATGACCACCCAGTCGATGTCGCGGAAGCGGTAGAAGAGCGAGTTGTTGAATAGCTCGGTCGTGTTGCCGTGCATGAGCGACATGAAACCTTCGTAACCTTCGCCGTAGAGGGGCGGGAAAATGTAGATCAGGATGCCGAGTACGGCACCGCCGATCAGCCACTTCTTGTAGGGGTTGTCGATCTTTTTGAAGAAGGCCCCCACTCGGGCATTGACCGTGGTGAAGTAGTAGGACATCAGCCCGCAGAAGATACCCAGCAGGACGAAAAGCGGAATTTGGTTGAGCCGGAATGCGTCGTCGGGAGTCAGCGAAATGGCGATAATCGGGTCGAA
>ERZ859776.460-NODE-460-length-20337-cov-4.689330_pt1 | contig 20337 bp, 13 predicted proteins | sample MGYA00509987_ERZ859776 | MGnify/ENA primary metagenome ERZ859776 (study PRJEB30046, sample SAMN00715146) | human gut metagenome | study: EMG produced TPA metagenomics assembly of the A metagenome-wide association study of gut microbiota in type 2... | reverse complement strand
ACCCCGCCTCAAGCTAATGCTTGAGACGGTAATAAACTAAGTATTATCGCGGTACCACTCAAATTGACAATGTGTCCACTCTGTCATGTACTATCATACATGTCACCTTGATAACGGGTGTGCATCCCGCTGACTCCTACTTGATTCAGGTCAGCCTCGAAAGCCCATTCATCAAAATTCCATTTGCTGCAATCCCACCACCTGCAGCTCTCTGGGAAACTTCCTAATGACTACTCTTCTTTCTCATCGGTTTCTTTACATTATGTTTTGTTTTTTAAGTTGTGTTTACTTTACAACTATTTTTTTTGAATGTCAATACCGAATTTAAAATTTCTGCATTTCCGTATCCGGTACAGATGCCATATCCCCGGCAGTGCCTGTCATATTTACCTCATACTCCTGCTTTCTGCTTCTGACGGTCTGGCACATCCGGTCTCTTTCCGTATTATACAGTTCCACCCAGTCTTCATCATATCCAATAAACAAATATGGCATGTTGGCAGCAATATATTGCAATGCCTCCTGTGATGCTGTCTTTCTGCTCATTGGAATGTCAAATATTCTTCCATCATAAAGCTTCACAACAACAGAATAGGTTTTACCTGTCGGAATAAAGTTTGTTCTGTGCTGTACCACATTTTCATATACCCACAATACCTGATCTGCCTCTGCAAAATACACCTTTGTTCCCTTTACAGCCATAAAATAATCCTGCCCGATGCGCATTCCCTGCACCGCCGGCTGCATCTGATAAAAATATTCAATCTGCGAAAGTATATATTCTTTGTTTCCTTTCCTTTCGCAATATTCTTCCAATGCTTTTACATTCTTGCCCTTTATCCCACTGACAAGCATATAAATACCGCCGAGCAGAGCACCTGCTGCAAGCAATATAAAGAAGATAATGGTTACCATATTTCCCTCGCCGATGTCACCGTCATTGATCACATAAGGCAGGAATAATGCCGCACTTTCCTCCGGCAAACCCATCTCATCTACAAACTCATTAAAGTATGTCAGATAATCACCCGAAAGCGGCTGGATCGTTCCGGATATCTTTACCGGCTGCAGGTTGTCCATTGCCGATTCGTCTCCATCCAGATACGCCCAGTAGGCATCCATGTTTTCTTTCGCCCGGTTCATTTTGGAACCACTGCAGTTTACACCCATATATTCTGCCTCTCCGACAGGAACCATAAATTGCATGGCAGTCATACTACCCTTATCATTTTCCTGATAGGCATAATAATCCATGAAATAATATATGTCACCCTCAACCTTCACATTTTTCTGTATATCCTCTGCCTTTAAATCTTCAATTTTCAATGGTTTTTGAAAAAGCACATTAAGGTCATCCCATGTTACCGCCACAAATACAGCAGCAAGCGCCCACAGAAGAACCGTAGCAAAAATACAGTTTGCCATGTATTTTTTCTTCAGTTTTTCAATCATATTTTTCCTCACTTTTCTCTTACTTTATTTTTCTGAATCTCACACCGCTGTCATACTTTTTCTTCAAAAGTTTTCTGTACGTCGCATTTTTCTTCTTAGGCAGTTTAAACAACATACCTTTCTTTGTCTTTTTAAATGCAGACGCACCAACCTTTTTCATTTTTGTCGTTTTCAGCGTTACGGTTTTGAGCTTCTTACACTTATAAAACGCTTTTTTACCGATCGTTTTGACATTTTTCGGTATCGTGATCGCAGTAATGCTTCTGTCACCTTCAAACGCACTGTCTCCGATCGTCACCAGACTGCCCGGCAGTGTTACCTTCTTTAATGCCGTGCAATGATAAAACGCTTTCTTGCCAATCTTTGTAATACCCTCTGCAATCTTTACTTTTTTCAGCTTTTTATGGTTTGCAAATGCATACGGAGCAATTTCTTTTACATAGCAGGTTCTTCCTGCTGCATCCATAAAAGTAGTCGGAATCGTGATGTCCTCCGCATCTTCATCTGCTTCCTTGAAGGTGACATACACTTTACCGTTCTCTATCTGCGCAATCTCATAAACCAGACCGCTGATATCCATGCTGTCTCCGACCTCCACAGCCTCATCCGGCGTCTCATCCACATCATCTTCCGGCATTTCACTTGACCGCTGACCATGTGTTGCGCTTGGGGATTCGCTTGGCTGCTGGCTTGGCGTCTCACCCGGTGTCGGACTTGGGCTTGGCGTCTCGCTCGGTGTCGGGCTTGGGCTTGGCGTCTCACTCGGTGTCGGACTTGGGCTTGGCGTCTCGCTCGGTGTCGGGCTTGGGCTTGGCGTCTCACTCGGTGTCGGGCTTGGGCTCGGACTCTCACTCGGTGTCGGGCTTGGGCTTGGCGTCTCGCTCGGTGTCGGACTTGGGCTCGGCGTCTCACTTGGACTCTCCGATTCGCCGGATGAGGTACCGTAGTATTTCTCTACTCCGATACTCTCAAGCTCTGCCTCTGTTGCTAGATCTGCCGGATAGGCTTCCTCTCCCTTATGCAGCAGATACAGTCCTGCTGCAGCACCTACCAGACCTGCATTGTAATCCAGTGCCACCTCATTACAGTTATAATCTGCCTGATTGTCTGCGTATGTGTCATATTCATCACTCGGGCCGCCAACAAGGGCTCCCAGCAATGTATAATGGTCTTCCCGTACCTGTCCTGCATCATTTGATCTGGATGCAGCACGGTGATGCGGATATTTTGCCGCATTCTCATTATAGCCGACTACAAAACAACGTTTCGCTTTGTTATTTCCAAGCAGATATTTCATCTGTCCGGTTGCCCAGCTGCTGTAATTGCCGTCTGTCATGGATAACTTCTGGTTTGCCTGATCGTAGATCAGCCCCATAAACTGTGCAGATGCATTATATCTTGCCGAGCCCCAGCCATCAATCAGTTTAAAGCCCTGCGCAGTATTTGTATTACCATAGCTTGCAAATGCACTGACAGCTATATAATCCTCCTTCAAGGCTGCAGCAACCGGCCATGTATTATCCCAGGTCAGACACCAGCCCGTATTAAGCTTCCCATAATATGCATCCCGTTCCTGTTTGTAAATTTCTTTGCCCGTTGCAGCATATAATGCAGCAGCTGCTGCACAATAATCATCCTCCCAGTTATTTGACTTATAAAACGGAGAAGCGCCCTGTGTTGCTACCTGCTTATTACTGCATTTTTTTGCAAAAGCGAATAAATCTTCCGCCGTCTTTAAATAAGCCTTACTCTTTAACAAAGCCTCTGTTCCGCCCTGCTTCTTATAGTTAGCCGCCTGCAATGCAAGTGCTGCTACCGCAACAGAGACTTCATCTGTCGCCGAATTAGAAGCTGTCGCAAAAAAGGCCGGTCTGTCTATTGTCTGTCCTTCGGGCGCTTCCCACTTTGCATGGTCACTGTCTCCGTCTCCGACCTGATAGCAGAAAGCCTCTACAGTATCTATGCCCTCCTGATAGATTGTACATCGTGTAAAATAATCACAGAAGTAATTCATGATCATGTTAAAATGCGCCGTCTGTCCCAGCTCATCATAAGCATCTGCAAACTCATAATAGCCAAGTGCCAGAACGGTTGCTGTGTATCCCTGTGGCAGACCGAATTTCACATGATCGCCCGCATCATGATAGCCACCGCTTACATCTACTGTCTTTCCATTATAGGTCACATAGCTGTCATATGTATGGCAATTTCCTCTCCAGGAAAAAGCACTGTTTTCATCCACATCTGTTCCGCACATATTTCCATCATAGAAATAAAGCGATTCCTGCAATAGCTTGGCAAAATTGTAGCTGATGTCCAGATTCAGATCCGTCGTCGTATCTTTCTGTGCACCGCCGCCACTACTGCCGCTTCCGCCGGTCTCATCATTGGTATCCCCTTTGGAATAATCCATCGAAGACTGTGATCCGTAATTGTATGCCACAGTTTCGATCATAATATCCGACGCATCGACATAAGTGCTGCTGAAACCGAATCCCGGTGGATTGGCAGACATTATACCTGTCCCAAGTACTGCATTGGAATTTTTTTTGTTCGGATACAGGTAAATCGTATCGCCCTCTGCTGTAAAGGTTGCATTCCAGCATTTGAATTTTGATGCAGTCCCCGCCGGCACCTTCATCGTAATTACCCAGTCACAGATGCTCTGCCCTGTCTGGTTATCTACAGCCAGCTCAAAGCCTGACCAGTCATTACTTGGCTGCCCTTGCGCCTTAACAATGGCCGTTACATTGCCCATATGATCTCTGTCTGTCGTGATCTGACTGCCGGAAGAACCGCTTCCGCCGCTTTCCCCGGATGCATCTGTCGTAAAATAAATATCTGATATTTCATAGCTTACACTGCTGCCCGATGCCAGATTGGCAAACTGCAGTCCCAGCTTTCCGATCCTGTCATAGCCACTCCAATCCATAGAAGCCAGATCAAATTTTGCCGTGGCACTCTCTCCTGCTGCAATATTAACCCATTCTCCATTTTTCCAGCTATAAGCCTCGCTCATACCAAATGCCATACAGCCGGTCTGCTCTCCTGCATAGGCTGTCAAGGTATTTACCTTAAAATCTACCACAAGCTGCTTTACACCCAGCGCATCCAGCTCCTGCTTTTCATCCATATCCGCCGGCAGATTGACCAGTAGCTCCGCAGCCGGTTTGTTAGAGCCATCTCCGTCTTCCGCAGCTAATATACCATTTTTTTGTGTATATGGCATCAGATCAATCTTATCTTCTGCCGCATACGTCTTTTCTCCCGGAACTGTTATGCCTGTCAGCACAACCGCCGCAGACAGCACAAGTGCCAGGGCCCTGTTTCTTTGTTTTTTTCCTCGTCTTTTCACATGAACCTCCCATAGGCATACAATAGTTATGTTTATTGTAACAAAATAATGAGCCAATGTCGCTTGGCTCATTATACGGAAATTATGCACTTATTTTGTATAAAATGTCATGTTCTTTCGGATTACATGACTTATTTACAGCTTACACAAAGCTGATCACTTCTTCCTTCGGCGCTTTTGTCTTCTCCACAGAAATAGCATGCAGCACCGGACCTTCCTTGCCATAGTCTTCAAAGTATTCAATGGCTACCTTTGCTGTTACCTTGACCCATTCCTTCTGTTTTAAGGTATCTGCCTTGTCATACTTGCAGGCATACCCCAGAAATGCCATATCCTCTGCACAGCAGGTCATTGCCATTCTGCCCGGTACAAAATATCCCTTCGGGAAATTTTCAGGATGCAGCACCATACCTACATAGGAAATCGTCTTCCCGGCATAACGCTGCATATTATCCAGCACATCAATATACCAGATTCCATAGCCTGTATCATCCAGATCGATCACATCTGCACCCACATCAAACGGCAGATCTTCTTCGAGCGTCGCATTTACTTCGCCGTTCTTATCCTCAAAGATGATTTCAGCATTCTGGTTGATTGCCTTGATATTTCTCTTATAAGTCGGTATCTGTTCAATAATATTGTCACAGCGGTTCATGATGATCAGCTCGGACTTGCGGATATGTTCTGCCAGCAGAGATTTCATATTCGTAAAATAGGTGGAAAATGTAGAACCGTCGATACAGGTGATCTGCTGTTCCAGCTTCCAGTGCCATGGCAGTTTTACATTTTTGCTGTTCCACATACCGTTAAACTCGATCAGGATACGCGCCGGTTTATGCTTTTTCTCCAGCTCGATCAAATTCTGCGCTGTAAAATCTTCCTCATCCTCGATCAGTTCCATGACCGTTCTGCTCTTTTTCAGAAGCGCCTGATCATATTCGATATCGCCTTCCTCACATACGATCAGAAGCGTTTTTGCTCGCATCTGGAAATAAGGCTGCGCGATCGTATACTGGATGAATTCTGTCTTACCACTGTCCAGGAATCCGTTAATCATATATACAGGAATCATAAGTTCTTTCCTCTTTCTTATCATATTTCTGTCTGCTTATTTACTGAACAGCTCTTTTAAAGCATCTTCCTTCAGTTCGGAGCCAATGACACAGATCTTACCGGTGTACTCAGCACTGCCATCACGGATCTCGCTCTCACCCGGTACATAATCAAAGTGAATAAAGCCGTTCTCAGACGGAAGCATACCTTTTGCACGCAGGATAAAGCCATATTTTTCTTTGTCCTCTAATGCATCCAGCATATTTTGTAATTCTTCCTTTGTATACTTGTCCGGTGTTTCCATGCCCCAGCTTGTAAATACTTCATCTGCATGATGATGTCCATGCCCGTGGTCATGTCCGCAGCAGCAGTGTCCGCCATGATCATGATGATGTTCATGCTCTTCGTGATCATGGTCATGATGATGCTCATGTTCCTCGTGATCATGATCATGGTGGTGCTCATGTTCCTCGTGATCATGGTCATGATGACAGCACTCATCGTCATGGTCGTGATGATGATGTTCATGCTCATGCTCTTCCATAACAGCTTTCAGGAGCTCTGCTTCCAGATCCTTGGCACCTTCGATGGCTTCCATGATCTTTTTGCCGTCAAGCTCGTCCCAAGGAGTTGTAATGATAGCTGCCTTTTCATTATGCTGACGGATCAGTCCGATACACTGGTTAATCTTTTCCTCGCTCATTTCACCTGTACGGCTTAAAATGATCGTGCCTGCATGCTCGATCTGGTTCTCGAAGAACTCACCAAAATTCTTTAAATAAGTCTTGCATTTCTTTGCATCCACAACTGCAACCGCACTGTTTAAATGAACGCCGGCTTCACCTGTTGCACCTTCTACCGCACGCATAACGTCGGAAAGCTTTCCGACACCGGACGGCTCGATCAGGATACGGTCAGGATGATACTGATCCAGTACCTGCTTCAATGCTGACGCGAAGTCACCAACCAATGAGCAGCAGATGCAGCCTGAATTCATCTCTGTGATCTCTACGCCTGCTTCCTTTAAAAAGCCGCCGTCAATACCGATCTCACCGAATTCGTTCTCGATCAGAACGACCTGCTCACCCTGCAGTGCCTCTTTTAACAGTTTCTTTATTAAAGTTGTTTTTCCTGCTCCCAAAAATCCGGAAACAATATCAATTTTTGTCATGTTCTTCACCTTTCTTTATTCTGTTTCTTACTATAGTTACCTTTTGCACCGGAAATCACGGGGATTTCCTATGCCGCTATACATATTATAGCACACTTGTCAAACGAGAAATTCCGTAAATCTTCCTTTATCTGCCTGACTGCATTCCACCGTCACTGAAATGCCATCTGCTTCATAGCTTTCCGAAAGCACATTTGCCTGTTCTTTTAAATAAGAGAAGATATCGCCTCTTGCATATGGCAGACACATATGACAAATCTCATGTCCCGCATATACCCGTTTCAACACTTCATCCGCCAGAAGCGTTATGCCATCCTCTTCCTTTGCGGACATATATACTGCCGATTCAGTTGCCCTTGGGTAACTTGCTCCTTCCATCCGGTCAACCTTATTATATACCATCAGAACCGGAATATCCGCAGCACCGATCTCCTCCAGCGTTTCATTTGTCACGGCAATATGGTCTTTGTAATCAGGATCCGAAAAATCCACCACATGCAGAAGCAGATCTGCACCTGCTGCCTCCGACAGTGTAGACCTGAATGCCTTGACAAGACCATGTGGCAGCTTGTCAATAAAACCGACCGTATCGGACAGGAGCACCGTTTTGTTTTCCTTCGGTGTAATACTGCGGACTGTTGTATCCAATGTCGCAAACAGCATATCCTTTTCCATGACCGTTTTTTCCGCATCACCCAGATAGCGCATGACCATGCTGTTCATGATCGTCGACTTTCCCGCATTAGTATAACCGACCAGTGCAACGCGAGGGATCGCGGATCTTGCACGTTTCTTCTGCTGTGTCCGGCGTTCCGTTTCCATTTCGGCAAGCTCGCGCCTGAGCTCTGTCAGGCGGCTCTGTGCCCGTCTTCTGTCAAGCTCCAGCTTCTTCTCGCCGCTGCCTCTGCTGCTCATGGAGCCGCTCGTTCCGCCCTGTCTTGATAGTGCATCATGCAGTCCTACAAGACGTGGCAGCAGATATTGCAGCCTTGCCACCTCTACCTGCAGCATTGCTTCTCTGGATTTTGCCCTGGATGCAAAAATCTCCAAAATCAGCGTCGTACGATCCATGACTGCCATTCCCGTATCATCCTGAATATTCCGGAGCTGGGACGGTGTCAGCGAATCATTGAACAAAAGCAGGTCTGCCTGCAATTCTTCCGCTTCTTCTCTGATCTGCCCCAGTTTTCCCGGTCCTACATAAATTGCTTTATTGATCTGTGTGTGCTGCACACAGCTTCCCACTACTTCCATCTCGCAGGCATTTGCCAGCTCTGCAAGCTCTGCCATAGAACGTTCAAATTGTCTGTCATTTTGCGTATCCACGCCTACCAGATATACCTTGTCCATGTTTCTCCCATTTCCCTTTCTATTTCCAAACATCACCATTTTAATATGTTTAGAAGCATTACGCAAATAAAAAATCTATGAAATGCGCGCATCTTTGCAAGCTTGCTTTTACTGTATAGGAATAACAAATGAATTTCCTATACAGTAAAAAAGAAGGATAGCATACGCTACCCTTCTTCACGCTTTCTCTCTTTTTTCTATCACACAAAATCAGCTTCTGTCCAAAAGCTCTGTATAGAAATCTGTGTAATCCGTTCTGCCAGCTTTCATACAGTCTATCGCTGATGACGGATGCAGATTTAATCTGCCTGTCAGGAAGTATGGGATATCATAGCCCCAGACAACTCCCTGCTCTTTCAGTGCCATCATCTGTGTCTCCACAAATTTCAGTACCGGGAATAAATTGTATTTCGGATTTTTCAAAAAACCAAGCAGCAGCTCCATTGCACAGTTACCTGCGCCACGTCCCATGGAGCTCATCGTAGCGTCCAACAGACTTACCCCTCTTGTCATAGATTCAATCGTATTGGCAAATGCAAGCTGCTGGTTGTTGTGTGCATGGATTCCGACATATTTGCCTGCTGCATCCATTGCATCCACATATTTATCGGAGAGGGCGCGGATCTGTTCCGGGTAGAGAGAACCGTAACTGTCTACAAGATATACACCATCTACATTTGTCTCTGCCAGCATCTTCAGTGCAGTATCCAGATCTGCCTCCTGCGCATTGGAGATCGCCATGATATTGCAGGTAACTTCGTATCCTTTTTCCTTTGCATCCTCGATCATATGGATCGCTGCAGGCATTGTATTGATGTATGTTGCCACACGTACCATATCGATCACGCTGTCTTTTCTATCAATGATATCTTTTTTGTAATCGCAGCGGCCTACATCTGCCATGACCGAAATTTTCAGATCAGAGTTGTTATCTCCCACGATCGCACGGATATCGTCTTCATCACAGAATTTCCACTTGCCGAATTTATTGACATCGAACATATCCTTAGATGCCTTATAGCCGAATTCCATATAGTCAACGCCCGCTTTTACATTTGTACGATACAGTTCATTTACAAACTCATCCGTAAAATAAAAGCCGTTCACCAGTCCTCCGTCTCTGATTGTTGCATCTAATACCTTGACGTCAGTACGAACTGTCATCAAGTTTCCCTTCTGTGCCATTGTAATCTACTTCCTTTCTTTTCCCTTTCATGCTTCAACGCTTTAAAGCATGTGAGTACATACTAGCACACCTGTCAAAATTCTGCAAGTCCTTTTTTGTTTTCCGACAGATCACAGACAGAATTCCTGTCGATTGCATTCTGCCCCTATAGCTGTGGATACTTTTCTTTCAAGTATCCGCAGAAAGCCTCCACGCCCTTTTTATTCAGGTGATCCGCATCCCCGAAGCAGTCATTCGGATAACAGTAAAAATCAGGGTAAAACAGCACATCCGGAAACTCCTGCACCAGATTCGCCATATAACCGCGATAATGATCTTTCAACTCCCGTGTAAAGATTTTATAAGAAGTCTCATTGACCGGTGTCTGCTCTAAGATCACCTGTATGTTGTTTTCCCTGCACAGAAGAAACATCTGCGTCAGATAAGCTGTAATGATATCGGAAGCACTAAAGTCACTGACCTTGGCTTCTCCGTCCACATCATCCGAATGGTCTGCCGTTCCATAATAGGTATGCCCGCTGTCTGCTTCCACCTGTGCATATTTCTGAAGGTTTTCCTGTCTGCGTCCACAGAATACCGCTTTTTTCAAAGCCGTTGCATATTTATTCGGCATATAGAATTTATATTGCAGATATTCCAGTCTGCAGTGGTCGATCAGAATATGCTCCGTGTCCTGAAAACTTTTTGCACGTGATACCAGATCCGAAAAGTCCGCACTGCGCAGCGTATGAAAATAAATGCATCTTGTCCATAATGTATCCACATCCATATAATGCATCGGCGCATACGCGATCACAACCGTCTGCGGCAGATCATCCGCGTGTGTTTCGATATATTCCTTCAGCGCATAATAGCCCTCGACCGGCGTTGTCCCGCCCAGTGCAATATTATAGCTGCCTTCCCAGAGAAGCGCCGGATCCATGCCCGCCTTTGTGCGGGAATCACCAACGATCAGTACCCTTGCAGCAGTACCCGTTTTACCCTGCACATAATCCTGCTGCTGCCTGTACATCGCATACTCCCCATCCAGATAGTTTTCCGGAAAAAGCATGCAATACAGCGGCAGAAGGAGAAAGAAAGGAAACAAAAGCAATATTAACTTTTTGACAATACTACCGATTTCTTTCCACATCATTTCTATTACCTCAAAATTGGAAATATACAAATTCCTGTGCATTAAACGATGCCAGCAGGATCACGAGGAGCATAAATCCATAATAAAAGCTCCAGCGAAGCACCGGTTTCCATGTCTCTGTCTTGCGGATCGGATCTGCATGCAGACTACAAGCGTCATAAACAGCCAGCAAAGCAAGCGGCAGAGCCAGTTCCAAAGTCGTCCGCAGTGTCAGTCCGAGTCCCGCAAAGCCTGTCCGCAGGTAAGAAAGCGGATGCCCTATGCCTGTCCACATATCCCGCAGGATATATACTGCCTGTGATACCGACCCGGCCCGGAAAAAGACCCATGCCAGCATCACGAGGAAAAATGTCACAAGTCTGCTGATCACCAGAACCCCCTTCTTCTCTGTCCCCTCTTTGACGCGTCTGATATGTGCCCGAAACAGTGGAATACTGTTTTCCAGAATCTGCAGCACACCATGAAGTCCTCCCCAGATAATATAGGTAAAGGCAGCGCCATGCCAGAGTCCGCTCACCAGAAACGTCACAAGCAGATTTGCACAGTGCCGCAGCTTTCCGACTCTGTTACCGCCAAGCGGGATATAGACATAGTCCCGGAACCAGGTGGATAAAGAAATATGCCATCTGCTCCAGAACTCCTTGACAGAGGCTGCAAAATACGGACTGTTAAAATTCTGCATCAGCCTGATATCAAACAGCTTTGCTGTTCCGATCGCAATATCCGAATATCCCGAAAAATCGCAGTAAATCTGTATCGTAAAGAAAAAGGCTGCAAGCAGCATGGCAAAGCCCGGATAGTCCTGCGGCGTGTCAAAAACCAGATCCACATATACTGCAAGATTATCAGCGATCACAAGCTTCTTAAAAAAGCCCCATGCCATCAGCTTCAGTCCATATACTGCATCTTCCCGGTGAAAGGTATGTTCCCCCTTGATCTGCGGCAATAAATTCGATGTACGCTCAATAGGTCCTGCCACAAGCTGTGGAAAAAAGGAAATAAAAGCAGCATAGGTAAAGAAATTCCGCTCTGCTTCCACTTCTCCCCGATATACATCGATCACATAGCTGAGCGTCTGGAAAGTATAAAAGGAAATACCCACAGGTAACAACAGGGTAAGCGTGTGCGCCTGCACCGGGATCGCACATTTTTGGAGAATCCGTACGATCGTCAGATCAAAGAAATTGTAATATTTGAAAAAAAACAAAACACTCATGCATGCTGCGACCGTCAGCCATAAAAACAGCTTTTTGTGTGCAGGGTATTTTTCAAGCAGCCTTGCACAGCCATAAGACAGCACGGTTGTAAACAGAATGAGTACGACATATTTGACATTCCAGCTCATATAAAAATAGTAGCTGACAATAAGCAGAAAAAAAGAACGGTATTTACTTGGAAGTGCCCAATATAAAAAAAAGACAATCGGAAGAAATATGGCAAATGCCAGTGAATTGAATAACATGTTCTTGTCCTTTGTTAAATACTTTATAAAAAAGCAAGCAGGACGGTAAGCCGGGTTATGTCGTTGAATGATCATCTATCTAGACCTGCTGTTGCCAGCAGGCTCAAGCAACCTACCTGAGAACGCAACGGGCCGCTGCATCGTTCTCTGCTCGGTCTTGCTTCGGATGGGGTTTACATGTGCCCCTGCTGTTACCAGCAGGGCGGTAGTCTCTTAAGCTGCCTTTCCACCCTTACCGGGAAATCCCGGCGGTATATTTCTGTTGCACTTGCCTTGGAGTCACCTCCACCGGACGTTATCCGGCATCCTGCCCTGTGAAGCCCGGACTTTCCTCGTCTGCCGCCTTTCGGTCTGGCAGCCGCGATCATTTGTCCTACTTGCTGTTTTATTTAATTAACGGGATGTGCAGCCATTTTAATCGCCTGCGGCGTGGGCTGCACAAAGTAGTAAGTACCTTACTCTTTACTGTCGCAGGCGCACGGGATGTGCAGCCATCAAATGCTCGCTCTGCTCGCGGGGCTGCACAAAGTAGTAAGGAATCCTCCCACTTCGTGGGTCCCTCCTTACTACACTGGAAAACAACTGCCGCCCACAAACTCTCTTACGATGGAGTTATTTGGCAGATGTTCCGTACTGACCCCTAAAAAATATTCGAGGAATTTCAGCAGTCTCTTTGCCTCATAATATTCCGGTTCCTCTTCCGTGATATTAAACAAAAGCGGTTCCGCGAACTGTTTCAGTACTGCCAGCTCATAGATCAGCACACTGTTAAAGAAGGCATCTGCTTTTTCCTGATATGGAAAAATATTTTCCTCTTCTCCCTTTCTGACACTCGGCCACATCTGAATCGTTCTTTTGGCAGATGCGCCTCTGGTACGTGCGTCCCTGACCATACGGCGGATCAGTCTGCCGTCTGTCGTCGGGATCCGGTTATGTTCATCTATATTCAGGCTGGTAAGTGCGCTGATATAGATCTTATACTTACTGCTGTTCGGCAGAGAATACGACATGGCATCATTCAGTCCATGGATACCTTCCAGTACAAGGATATCTTCCTCGCCCAGCTTCTTTACATTGCCTCTGTATTCCCGCACTCCGGTTTTAAAATTAAAGGTCGGAAGTTCTACCTCCCTGCCTGCCAGCAGATCACTCATATCTTTATTGAACTGCTCTACGTCCAGTGCTTCCAGACATTCAAAATTATAATCGCCGTTCTTATCACGCGGTGTTTCGGATCTGTTTTTGAAATAATCATCCAGTGCGATCGGATGTGGTACTAACCCAAGCGTGCGCAGCTGAATAGACAGTCTGTGTGAAAATGTCGTCTTTCCGCTGGAAGAAGGCCCCGCGATCATCACAAACTTTACACCGTCACGGCTTGCAATATCCTTTGCAATCTCACCGATCCGGCGCTCCTGCAGTGCTTCCTGCACAAGGATCAGATCATTCAGCTTTCCTTCGCAGATCTGATCGTTCAGATCTCCGACCGTATCGATCCCCAGCTTCATGCCCCAGTCCGTTGCCTGGGAAAGCGTTGTAAAAAGCTGCTTTCTCGGTTCAAAAGGCGAAACAGCCTCCGGATCTTCCTTATCCGGCAGATTCAAGATCATACCGCTTTCATATGCCTGCAGAGAAAAATGCGATACATACCCTGCGTTTGGCAGCATATAGCCGTAATAATAATCATAATAGCTGCCCATATTATATACATTGATCATAGAACTGCGTCTGTAACGGAACAGCTTCACCTTATCGTCCATATGCATCTGCACAAACAAAGCGATTGCTTCATCCTTTGGCATTGCCTGCTTATGGATCGGCTCTGCCTGCTCCACAAGCTCGCGCATACGTGTTTCCGCTTTCGCCACGATCGCGTCTGTCAGATTGACACCTCTGACACTGATATAATACCCCTTTCCGATTGAAAATTCCACCTTTATCTGATCCGGATGCACCTCAGGCAGAATGTCATACATGGCACGCATCAGTACCATGGTTGCGGTTCTGACATAAGACTTGTGTCCCGCGTCATCCTCATACGTCAAAAAGGAAATCTCCGTATCACGCTCCGGTGCTTTCAAAAGCTCCCGGATCTTTCCGTTTGCGATCACAAGTGCGATCCTTGCAGCATATTTGCTCTGGAAATCCTTTGCGATCTCTTCATACGTCGTTCCTTCTGCGTATTCGTATATCTTACCGTCATATTTGATATGCAGCATTTTGCTACCTCCCATTACCTTACAGGATACGGAACGGATCCGCTTTGCCCTGTGTTATGATCTCGATACCTTCTGTTTCTCTTTTCAGATATTCCTGCAGATACGGCACAAAAATCTTCTCCAGCCCATAATGCCCTGCATCAATGACCGCCATTCCCTGCTCTACCGCATCAATTCCTTCGTGATGGTCGATATCACCGGTGATCAGCACATCTGCACCCTTTCCGAGCGCTGGTGCGATCATGGATTTGCCGGAGCCCGGCGAAATTGCTGCCCGGACAAGCTGCTGGCTGCCCTGTCCGAATACCTTTACCGCCTGCAGATGGAAACGCTCCCTGACATAAGCAGCACATTCATCAACCGTCATCGGATATGGCAGATCCCCCAATCTTCCAAATCCCTCCTTGGCGATATCATCTTCAAAGGTAATATCCAGTACCTCTCTGTTCTGCAGCTTCAGTTCATCCGCCGCCGCATCCGCCATTCCCATCACATCAAAATTGGTGTGCATGGCATAATAGCACATATCGGCCTGCAGAAGCGTTAAGATCCGTCTGCCGATAAAATCCTCACTGTTTACTTTTTTGATACCTTTAAAAATAAGCGGATGGTGTGTCAGAAGCATATCTGCATCAACGCTTTCCGCTTCCGCGATCGCTTCCGTCGTCGCATCGACAGCTATGTAGATCCTTTTGATCTCCTTATCCGTTCTGCCCGCCAGAAGTCCGGGATTATCCCAGCTTTCCGCATAAGCAAGCGGAGACAGTTCTTCCAGTTTCCGTATCACATCTGCGCAGCGCATATACCCTCCTGTTTTCTTTATGCAAGATCCAGCATGGCTGCTGCCAGATCCAGCATCTTCTTTCTGCTGACCGCCTCATCAGAACTGCTCTGATGCTGCTCTATCATTTTCAATATCTTTGTGAATTTCTGTTGTTCCTTTTGGATATAGCTGACAAGCTGCTCATTTTTCTCCTGCATCAAATAAGGGCCAAATGCATGCATGACCTGTCTTTTTTCCGCCGGCAGATTTTCGCACGCCTCAATAAATGCAATCTGATCTTTCGCTGCCGTTTCTTTTCTGACTGCACGCAGAACCGGATAATACTTTCCCTCTTCCAACACCATATTCTCTTCTACGATCAAATATGCCTGCTCGTACAGAAAAGCTCGCAGTTCTTCCCATTCCGACTGTGGCTGCAGCACAAGCTCCTGAACCGGAAGCCTGTCCAGCTCTCCCAAAATCCGCCGCATCAGGCGTCCGCCCATGCCCGCCAGAATCACCGTGTCGACCCGATCCTCCGGTGTTACCCCGGCAAGGCCGTCCGAAAGCCTTGTTTCTATGTATGGAGTAAGCTGTACCTCTTTGATATGCTGCTGTGCCCGCGACAAAGGCCCCGGTCTGACATCAGCAGCCAGTACATGATCCGCTTTTCCTGCCTGCACCAGATAAATGGACACAAAGCCGTGATCGCAGCCGATATCCGCTACCCGCCTGCCTGTTACCATATCCGCTACCGTCTGAAGACGGTTTGATAAACTTACTGTTTCCATCATTAATCCAGATAATCCTTCAGCTTACGGCTTCTGCTCGGATGACGGAGCTTACGCAGTGCTTTTGCCTCGATCTGACGGATTCGCTCTCTTGTGACATTGAACTCACGTCCGACCTCTTCCAGTGTTCTGGCGCGTCCGTCGTCCAGACCAAAACGAAGCTTGAGTACCTTCTGCTCACGCTCTGTCAGTGTATCAAGCACCTCATTGAGCTGCTCTCTGAGCAGTGTAAATGCTGCTGCATCTGCAGGTACAGGCACATTATCATCCTGAATAAAATCGCCAAGATGAGAATCTTCCTCTTCACCGATCGGTGTTTCCAGAGAAACCGGTTCCTGAGATATCTTTAAAATCTCTCGCACACGGTCTACCGGCATATTCATTTCCTTTGCGATCTCTTCCGGCGTAGGTTCACGTCCAAGCTCCTGCAAAAGCTGTCTGCTGACTCTGATCAGTTTATTGATCGTTTCCACCATATGCACCGGGATACGGATCGTTCTTGCCTGATCGGCAATGGCTCTTGTGATCGCCTGACGGATCCACCATGTAGCATACGTCGAGAATTTATATCCTTTGCGATAGTCAAATTTTTCAACTGCCTTGATCAGACCAAGATTACCTTCCTGGATCAGGTCAAGGAACAGCATACCACGTCCTACATAACGCTTTGCAATGCTGACAACCAGACGGAGGTTAGCCTCTGCTAATTTCTTCTTTGCCTCTTCATCGCCCTCTTCCATCTTCTTGGCAAGCTCGATTTCTTCCTCCGCACTCAGGAGCGGTACCTTACCGATCTCCTTCAGATACATACGAACAGGATCCTCAATGCTGACACCGTCCGGAACAGAAAGGTCGATATTTTCAACGTCTACCTCATCCTCCTCTGCCAGCAGCATTTCTTCATCCGGCTCATCATCATCGGTAATGCGCAGCACATCCACTCCGTTGTGCTCCAGATATTCTACAATCTTGTCAAGCTGATCATCCTCTAACGAAAGCTCAGCGAAAGAATCCACTACCTGCTGATAATCCAGAACATTTTTCTTTTTCTTGGCAAGTGCCAAAACCTCTTTCAGTTTTTCATCCAGTCTTGCCTGTGTGTTTTCGTCCATCTTTTTTCCATCCTTCCATTTATGTATCTATTTTAACCTTAATCAAAAGAAATATGCGTTTTTTCAAGCTCATCCAGCTCCTGTCTGCCCGAAATAACACGGGAAAGTGCCTCCATATCGGACCCAGATGCTTTCAGATCGTGTTCGTAGGCATTCCGCTTTACTTTGACAACAATATCATGAAACGCTTTTTCTCTTTCCTGCACCTGTGACTGCGACTCCATATCCTGCTGCATATAGGGCAACTTTGTATTAAATAAAGATGCCGCCTCGCGCTGTTCTTCTTCCTGTGAAAACCGGCTGATGATCGCCGCCGGATTCGGTTTTCCCTCTTCCAGCTTCGGGAACAGTTCCTGTGCAACCTGCCTGTACAATTCATTTGTAAAAGAAAGCGGCGTAATATATTTTTTGATCTTTTTATACAGATGCGGTTCTTCCACCAGCCATGTCAGGAGCAGCTTCTGTACATTCTCCTGTTGCTCCTTCGGCGTGTTTTTCTGCTGCACGGGCTGTTTCGGCCGTATGACCTCAGCGGCCATGCCCATCTTTGCCGCATAGCCTGTGACAAGCTTTTTCAAACTTTCCATGCTGATATTATACTTTTCCGCCACAGCCTCTGTGTAATTTTCCCTCTCCACTTCCTCGGAAAAACCACACAGCTTCTTTGCGATCTCATTGTAAAACTTCGTCTTTGCTTCCGGATCGGAGAGATCATATTGCTTCTGCATCATCCTAAGTTCAAAGAAAAAGGTATTCTCCGCCTGCAATAGACGTTTTGCAAATTCTTCCCGTCCCAGATTTTTCATAAATTCATCCGGGTCTTTATACGGCTCCAGATTCAGCACCTTACCGGTCAAGCCTGCCTCTTTTAAAATGCCGATCGCACGCAGTGCCGCTTTCACACCCGCTCCGTCACTGTCATATGACAAAATAACGTTTTCCGTATATCGCCTGAGCAGATTTGCCTGTCCGCTTGTAAATGCTGTTCCCAGCGAAGCGACCGCCTGTGTAAAACCTGCCTGGTGCATGGCTATGACATCCATATAGCCCTCACACAAAATGATATTATCCTGTCTTGCCGTTCTGGCAAAATTCAGTCCATACAGATTCCGGCTCTTGTCAAATACCGGTGTCTCCGGTGAGTTTAGATACTTCGGCTCTCCTTCTCCCATCACACGGCCGCCAAAGCCGATCACACGATGATTGACATCCTGAATCGGAAACATCACCCGGTTCCAGAATTTATCACTCATGCCATATTTTTCATTGAATACCGCAACGCCCGACTCCCGGATCAGTTCATCCGGATAGCCCTTATGGCGCAGATACTGGCAAAGATCATTGCTTGTCTTATTGGAATAGCCCAGTCCGAACCGGTTCATTGTTTCATCACTGAGCTGTCTGCCCTTCAGATAATCCAGCCCCACACGCCCCTGTGGTGCACGCAGCTGATAATAAAAGTAAGTCGCAGCTTCCTTATTGATCTGCAGAAGCGTCTTTCTGCGGTTTTCCTTCTCTCTTGCCTCTTTGGAATCCTCGATCTCCGGCAATGCGATCCCCGCCCGGTCTGCCAACAGCTTGATCGCTTCCGCAAAGGTGTAATTCTCATAATTCATGATAAAGGTAAATACATTACCGCCCGCTCCGCAGCCGAAGCAGTAATACATCTGTTTCCCGGGGCTGACGGAAAAGGAGGCTGACTTCTCATTGTGGAACGGACACAGTCCGAAATAATTGCCGCCCTTTTTCTTCAGATTCACATAGCCCGAGATAATATCTACTATATCATTTCGTTGTCTGACTTCTTCTACCAGTTCATCAGAATAATACATTTTATCACCAACTTAACCATGCCACGTTTTCGGAATATAAATTTCTTCATATTTTGCGATCGCAAAACGGTCTGTCATGGCTCCTACATAATCACAAACGATCTGCTCCTTCGGTGTTCCGTCGCGATCCATTAAATTCAGCATATCCCGCGGGATCAGATCCATATTTTTCAAATAATATTCGTACAGGGTAATGATGAGATTTTCTGCCTTGCTCTCTTCGCTTTTCGCTACCGGATTCTGGTAAACATTCTCAAACATGAAGGCACGCAGCTCTTTCATGGCATTTGCCACCGGCTCCGACATGATAATGTCATCCTTTCCCGCGCTGTTTGTCACAATATCATGGATAAAGTGATCCAGCCGCTCTCCAAGCGTATAACCGATCACATCGCCGATGCTCTTTGGCACATCCGCGTCCGTCAGGATCCCTGCGCGGATCGCATCGTCCATGTCATGATGGATATACGCGATCTTATCCGACATCCGGACGATCTTGCCTTCCAGTGTCGATGGCATACAGCTCGTCTGGTGATTACGTATCCCATCACGCACTTCATATGTCAGGTTCAGTCCCTGTCCGTTCTTTTCCAGTACCTCAACAGTACGAACGCTCTGCTCACTATGTACAAAGCCCAGCGGGCAGACGCTGTTCAGTGCCCTCTCGCCTGCATGTCCGAATGGCGTATGCCCCAGATCATGCCCAAGCGCGATCGCCTCTACCAGATCTTCATTCAGCCGAAGTGCCTTTGCAATGGTACGTGCATTCTGGGAAACCTCCAGCGTATGCGTCATACGTGTACGGTAATGGTCGCCTTCCGGCGTCAGGAATACCTGCGTTTTATCCTTCAGGCGCCTGAAGGACTTGGAATGCAGAATCCTGTCTCTGTCCCTTTGGAAAACCGGCCGGATATCACATTGCTTCTCCTCCCGCTCCCTGCCCTTGGAATTTTTGCTCAGACAGGCATAGGGGCTTAAATTAGTGCATTCCATTTGTTCCAGATTTTCTCTGATCGTCATATTGTTTTCCTTTCTCCAAAAAACACAAGACCGAAACTCCCTATTTATATTTTTCTGCACATTTCGCGGGATTCCTTTTTTCTTATTTACATTTTATTTTCGCTGCTTCTGATTTTCTCTACGGGAACCTCAGCCCATGCATAATTGCCTGCGGCAATGGGCTGAGGCTGCATTATGCATCTTTGATGCATGACAAACTACGCTCGGGTGAAACCTTCTGTAACGAGCAAAGCTCGTTACTTGGCGATAAGGCATCCTCCCTCGGGAGCACAGCCATTATATACTCGCTCTGCTCGTGGGCTGTGCCAGTAGTCAGGTTCCCCCGCTTCGCGGTTCCCCTAACTACATACCGTGGGTCCCTCCTTATCGCAATCCTCTTTCAGACTCGAAAATCCCGCTACTTCGTAGCGCCGCAGCTTCGCTGCTTATGATT